>ERZ507416.1807-NODE-1807-length-1001-cov-2.44292_pt1 | contig 1001 bp, 2 predicted proteins | sample MGYA00512648_ERZ507416 | MGnify/ENA metagenome assembly ERZ507416 | reverse complement strand
ATACGGCGACCACCGAGATCTACACTCTTTCCCTACACGACGCTCTTCCGATCTGCCCTTGGTTATACTGTGTATAAATTCGGATACGTTTATCTTCATCAGCTAGGCGTTTTATGATAGATAGACTGTTATCTGTTGAGCCGTCATTTATAACAATGATCTCTATTTCTCGTAAAGTCTGGCACATGATAGATCTTACCGCCTCTTCTACGAACTCCTCGGTATTATATAGGGGTATGATTACGCTAACTAGATTCTTATCCATTTTTGTTTGTTAATATCATAACGTTTGATAACTCTAGCGGGATTACCTATAGCAACGGAGTAATCTGGAATGTCCTTAGTTACTACGCTTCCAGCTCCGATCTGGCATCTCTTACCAATATGGACACCTGCTACGACTACACAGTTTGCTCCAATATGGGAGTCTTCATCTATTACTACAGTTTTCTTTACTAAAGGTTGTTCATTGGAATCCACATTTCCATCCTCATATCCATGATTAAAACCGGAGATGAAAACGTGCTGACCTAATCCGACTTTATTTCCGAATCGTACGGGACCAATCACCACCGAACCGATTCCAATACGGGCGTTGTCGCCTATGATAACATCGCCTGCCCCATTGTTGATGGTCGTGAAATCCTCAATGAGGGAATTTTTACCTACCGTGAACTGATTCCAAGGGAATACATCAATACGGGATCTTCTCCTTCGAATGATAGCTCCTTTTCCTTTCTTATGGATCCAAGGATTGACAAACCATTTTACCCAACAACGAGGTTTAGGATTTTTAGGAGAGGTTATTGAATAGAATACTATTTTCTTCAAAAACTCATTTTGCTTGATTTTCTGTTTGATTTGGCCTATATCCATGACTTATCAGGTTTAAATCGTTTTATATAGGGTCAAAAGATTTTCCGCTGTTTGTGACCAAGAGAATCTTTTGACTCTGTTTAAACCATATTCTATTTGATTTTGATAGAATATTTGATCTCGCT
>ERZ507416.1662-NODE-1662-length-1065-cov-3.37327_pt1 | contig 1065 bp, 1 predicted proteins | sample MGYA00512648_ERZ507416 | MGnify/ENA metagenome assembly ERZ507416 | reverse complement strand
ACCCGTACGAAACCGCCGGAGAAATCCGCCGGAAGCTCGGCCGAAGGGCTCTTATATATCATCATGTTATCGATCAAGGAAGAAGGAAGCACATCGAACGAAAAGGCACGGCTGTCCGTCTCGCTGGAAGGGGTCGTGGCGTTGTTCAGCCATACATTATTATAACGTTGCGCCAGACCCCGGACCACGATGAAACGGTCGTCCACGATGGTGATTCCCGGGATACGGCGTAGTACCTCGGCGGCATCGCTATCCTGTGTTTTACTGATTTGCTGGGCGGAGATACCATTCACGACCGGAAGGCTCTTGCGTACGGTATTTAATACGGCCATCTCGGTTCCCAATTTCCGTTGGGCCACTACGACCACATTCTGTAATTGGAGGTTAGCGTCGGAAAGCTCGATATTCAACACCGCCTCTTGGCGTGCGACTACCGGAACATCCTTTACCGTTTGCGTTTGGTACGACACGTAAGAGGCGGCTACCGTATAAGTACCCGGCTTCACGTTCTCGATACGAAAATTACCGTCTATATCCGTGATAGCGCCAACCGTAGTCCCCTCGATCACGACCGAGGCGCCGATCAACGGTTCTTTCATCTTAGCGTCCGTAACCGTCCCGCAGATAACCCCTGTTTGTGCCCATAGAGAGAATGACAGGAAAACTCCCATCCAGAAAAGCCCTAACCTTTTCAATCTTTTGCCCCTTAAACTCTTTCCCATTATCTTACTACTTATTATTTCATCTTTGATTTCGACGCGAAAGTACGGGGGCGATATTTCAAAGATGTTTAGATCCGATAACAATAAAGACTACAAATGTTACATTTTTAAGACCGCAACTTTTCCTTATCGTTTGACATAGCTAACGTATTTTTACTACATTTGCACTCCTGAATGCATAAAGACATTTAATAACATGAAGAACATTAAAATTTTTCCGAAAGACTGGTTGCAGTTGCATCCCTATAAACAAAGCACTCCCGTGGATTCCTATTATACCGGAATAGCGAACCGTATCTACGATATCATGGAGAAAGATCGGAAGAGCGTCGTGTAGGGAAAG
>ERZ507416.1309-NODE-1309-length-1229-cov-2.31772_pt1 | contig 1229 bp, 1 predicted proteins | sample MGYA00512648_ERZ507416 | MGnify/ENA metagenome assembly ERZ507416 | reverse complement strand
GATCTAATTGATTTCTGACGTAATGATTCGTAAAGGGCAACAAATTGACGTAGTTATTATTGATTATCCTGATTTGATGAAGAACCCGCATTCAAGTGGCGGTAGTGGAGAGTCAGATGCGGGCGGTAAATTATATGAAGATATTCGTTCAATTGCCCAAGAATATGATTTTGTTTGTTGGACTTTATCTCAGTTAAACCGTGCTAGTTATGGTCAAGAAGTGAAGAATGCGGGGGCAATTGAAGGTTCAAAACGTAAAATGAATGCGGTAGAACTAATCTTCACACTTAACCAAACACCAGAGGAGTTCCAAAGTGGATTTATTCGTGCTTACGTAGATAAGTTACGTAATAATAGTGGTGTAGCATATGATAAAATGTTGTACTTTAAAGTTATCCCCGAAACAATGACAATTCGTGATGAAACCCAAGAAGAACGAATGGCTCATGCGAACTTGTTAGAACAAACAATGGAAGTAGCCAGAGATAACTACAAGAAGGAAAACAATTTTACACCAAAGGATGCTCAAAGTAAAATTAACAACTTAAATGCACAGCTAGCAGGAGGTCTAAAATAATGAAGCATATTATTAACTTTTCTGATTTTCATATGCACTTTTTTAAGGACTTCTCTAAGCCAGATGCTGTTTATGTTACTGACCGAGCAAAAGAACAAATAAAGGTTCTCGAAGACTTAATGAATTACGCTCGTGAAGTTAAAGGAGATGTTTTATTTAATGGAGACCTGTTTCATAAACGGGTTTCTATTGATGTCAGAATATTCAACATGATGTTCGAGGTATTTAGTTCATATCCAGATGTACCAATCATCATGGTTAGTGGTAATCATGATAAGGTAACGAACGCTCTAGCCTCTGACAGCGCCCTAGAAGCGTTTAATGCTTTACCTAATGTAACTGTCATCTCTACAATGGAAAAGCTTGTACGGGACGAATACACGCTTTATGGAGTGAGTTACGGGGAAGAAGTAGACGAAATGAAGGAATGGATTGCAGAAGAGGCTAAGAAGTTAGACCCTAACACAATCAACATACTTTGTGCTCATATCGGTGTTGATGGTTCTTCTACTGGACAGTATTCCCATACACTTAGTGGAGCATTCAAGGTAGCTGACTTGTATCCTGATAATTTTGATATTGTTACGCTTGGTCACTATCATAAACGACAATTCTTAGGTGGGCTATCTAATGTATTTTATGTAGGTAACAC
>ERZ507416.1164-NODE-1164-length-1334-cov-2.84285_pt1 | contig 1334 bp, 2 predicted proteins | sample MGYA00512648_ERZ507416 | MGnify/ENA metagenome assembly ERZ507416 | reverse complement strand
TTCCGATCTAACCGAATCCTTTTCCTAAGACGATTTATGAGAATGTCGCTTATGGCCTGCGGGTAAACGGTGTCAACGATGAGAATTATATTGAGGAGACGGTGGTCAAGACTTTAAAGCAGGTCGTCCTTTGGGACGAGGTAAAGGATAAACTGAAAGAATCGGCATTCGCTCTTTCCGGCGGACAACAGCAACGTTTATGTATCGCCCGTGCCTTGGCGATCTCGCCTTCTATCTTGTTGATGGACGAGCCGACTTCCGCGTTGGACCCGATTTCAACCAGTAAGATCGAGGATTTGATACATGAGCTGAAAAATGATTATACGATCGTAATCGTTACCCATAATATGCAACAAGCGGCTCGTGTTAGCGACAAGACCGGATATTTCTATTTAGGGGAATTGATTGAATATGATAATACCCGGAAGATTTTCACCAATCCGGAGAAAGAGTCTACACAGAATTACATTACCGGACGGTTTGGGTAATTGAAAATTAAAAATTGAAAATTAGAAGAGTATGAAGGTTATAGAGCAGGAGATTCATTCTTTAAAAAATAGTATCAGTGAGATGTGGGCATTGGTTCACCAGCAATTATACAACGCAGGGGAGGCTATGCTTACCGGAGATAAGGAACTCGCTTATAAGGTAATCAGCCGGGAACGCCGGGTAAATGCTTTCGAGCTAAAGATCGACAGTGATTGCGAGGATATCATCGCCTTGTACGCACCGGTAGCGATCGACCTACGTTTCGTATTGGCGATGTATAAGATTAATACAAACCTAGAGCGTCTGGGAGATTTCGCAGAAAGCATCGCCCGTTTCGCAGGAAACCTTCCCGAGGGGGAACCGATTGACCCGCAACTGGTCAAGGAAACCCGGGTAGAAGAAATGCTGTCGGAGTTATTAAGCATGATCTCACTCACCAAAGAGGCTTTTGAGAAAGAAAGCTCAGAGATCGCTTCCCGTATCTTCTTGAAGGATAATTTGATCGATGAGATCAATCATAATTCTACCGCTATTATCGCCAAATATATAGAGGAGCATAAAGGTAGCGCATTGGCAGGGTTATATATGGCCGGTGTTATCCGGAAAATGGAACGTTTCGGAGATCATTGTACGAATATAGCGGAAGAGCTCATTTTCTATCTGGACGCTAAAGTCATGAAGCATATGGGCAAAACCGAGCAATAATTCGTATCTTCGCGGCCACTTTAATAATTAACATCAGTAAATGAAACGACTCACAGTGGCTTGGCTGTCGGCCTTCTTATTTATCGGTTCCGCGTTAACGTCTTACGCTCAGACAAATTCTCCGATCCCAGAGCGGGATT
>ERZ507416.1040-NODE-1040-length-1421-cov-2.31698_pt1 | contig 1421 bp, 1 predicted proteins | sample MGYA00512648_ERZ507416 | MGnify/ENA metagenome assembly ERZ507416 | reverse complement strand
TCCTCCCATTGAAAAAAGATAGATAGTTCTATATCCTTCCAAGCTTTTTAATGTAACAAGTTCATTTTCACAAACTTCCATCCCTGTTTGTATCGCATTTTTATTCGCTATTTTATTAATCTCCGTTACAGATTGATTTGTTTCAAAATATAACACAGTAAAACCTATATGCCCCATACTATCACCAATATACACATCTGATATTGGGTCTGGATTATGTACGACTTTCCACATCTTTGGATAACCAATCGAATAACCATCCCCAGAATAGATGACAAAAGAGTTATATTTATCATCTATTTGATCTAGAGTTTTATTGATGGACTTAGATACAGCATAACTAGTATTCATCATACTCCCTATAAATAACAATATGATTATAAAATAAGCCCTATAAACCTCCCGCAAAAACATAAAACAAATAACACCGTTTTTCATAACACTATTTTAACATATACAATAACATTTACCTAATGTTTGATATATCTTCTTTTTTCATCTTATTAAATAATACGCCAAGAGTATATGGATTATTACTACCCCCAAAAAAACCCAAGCATAGATATCATTATCATCATTACTTGGAACTTCAACGTTCTTTTTCACGTTGTCATGTTCCTTTTCACGATATGATTTTATTACCTCATTCCGCAAAATCTTATGCTGCAATTCCTCCAGCTCAACGATATCATCCTTACTCTTCTCCACCAAAGAATAAAACTCATTCGCTACTTGTACCGCCTCAAAATCATATGGTTCCATGAATCGTTTAGGATCACAATAATTTATTAGTTTTCGATACAAACTATTAGAGATAGAAATACCAAGTTCCCGTACAGCTTGATCCTTTATATTGCGAATTTCTTGATTACTGTAGCACCCATAACTAGGTTTGCTCTCTAACAATGCCTTGTAAATAAGATTAGCCGCATCAACTTTCTTCTTATCATAAGGTTCCATGAAATTCTTAGGATTACATTTGTCTAAAAGCTCCATATATAACGATTCATAAGTTTCTGAATGTGATATTTTATGAGCTTCAATAGCCTCTTGCGTCCCAGAAGGATTCTTTCCGTCCCGCATCACTTTGGATATCTCTTCCCATTTTATATTACCTTCCCGATGCATCACTGCTTCATCTATCCCTGAATCACTTTCCTGCCAATCATCCATTCTCTTCTCTTTAGAACAAAGAACTACGATTAATCCAATCAAAGGATTTAGGAACAACGAGATAAAAAAAGCCCAGCCAAAACCTATTTTACGTTTACGTCCCAAACAACCTATGCCATAAGAGATCGTCAATATAAAGAAGAGTCCCAATATCATATATACAATTCCATCCACATCGGACATCAATAAAATAAATCCCATATTACTCATATACAATATTATTTATATTTCTTTGTTATTTCATATTG
>ERZ507416.605-NODE-605-length-1984-cov-3.28201_pt1 | contig 1984 bp, 1 predicted proteins | sample MGYA00512648_ERZ507416 | MGnify/ENA metagenome assembly ERZ507416 | reverse complement strand
CCGCCTTCTGGATGAACGATTTCTTCCACTCCAAGTCTTGTATCTTGCCACCAATCTTGCGAGAGCATAATCCGGCGGGGAAAGTGATGATCTGGTCGTCCGAGGCAAAAGCCTCCTCCAGCATCCGTGCGTTGTCCTTTCCTTGGGTGCCGTGTTTGTTGATCGGTACAAAGATGGATTTTAGATTGGAGAGATAAAGTAATAAATCATTGACCGGATACTTGATGCGGCCTTCGAACCGGGAACCGATAACGGCGGAGAGACAGATACCGTCCAATCCTCCGAGCGGATGGTTGGAGGCGAAGATATAGCGCCCTTCGGTCGGGATGTTCTCCGCATGTACCAGATCGAGGGTAAGGTCAAAATAGCCGATAAGCTCACGCATGAAATCTACCCCTTCCTTATCGTGGTAACGGGTTAATATATCATTCAGTTCCTCTTGATGAACCGTGCGAATCAAGTAGTCCACGATAAATCCCGGAATCTTGCGTGACGCCTTGGGCGCCTTTTGTGCCAATACTTGCTTAATATCTATCTTTGTCACACCTTGTTTTGCCATCTATATAAGCTTGTCAAGGGGCAAAGATAAAGTTAATAATTAAAACGAGAGAGGTTTGAGTGAAGTTTTTGCTTTTTCGCCAGCTATCTTGGCCTTTTCCCCTTGATCTTTTAGCCGCTACCATTAGGGAGGTTAGTCCCCGGGAGCTTGACTATCGGTTATCTAACGGCTGTTGGACGATCATGCACCAACTGTTAGAAGATCATCTACCAACTGTTGCATGATCATCCAACGGCCGTTAGAAGATGAAGGTGAAAGGAAGAATTGGTTAACGGATACCGGTGAAAAGCGTAAGAGATAAGGACGAAAAGACGAAGGGTTAACGACCTGTTGATAACTTTTTCCTACTTTTCTTATATAAATGTTGGCGGGTAATTTTGGAAATGTGTACTTTTACCCACCGATAAGGCATGTGCGTGCGTATCAAAGGAGTACGGCGCTTGATTTTAAGAGGAAGTTTAACGTAAGAACGACGAATGGAAGAAAAAGATAGTTGCTATCATGTACCGGTAATGCTGCGGGAAAGTCTGGAGGGATTGGATATCCGTCCCGACGGGATTTACGTGGATGTTACGTTTGGCGGTGGAGGACATTCCCGCGAGATCTTGAAACGGTTGGGTAGCGGGGGCGAACTTTACGGCTTTGACCAAGACGCGGACGCGGAGCATAATATCCCGGCAGATCCACGATTCACTTTCGTGCGCAGTAATTTCCGTTATTTGTATAATTTTATGCGTTACTATGGAGAAAGCGGGGAGGTAGACGGTCTGTTGGCGGATTTAGGTGTCTCTTCCCATCATTTCGACGATAAGGATCGCGGTTTCTCTTTCCGTTTCGACGGGACGTTGGATATGCGGATGAATACGCGTGCGGGGCAGACCGCCGCCGATATCGTGAATAATTATACGGCGGAGGCGTTGGCCGATGTGTTTTATCTATATGGCGAGCTGAAGGTGTCACGGAAATTAGCCTCTGTGCTGGTGAAAGCCCGTGAGACAAAGAAGATAGAGACGATCGGGGACTTCTTGGAGGTGATCAAGCCGTTTACGGGGAAGGACAAGGAGAAGAAATTCTTGGCGCAAGTCTTTCAAGCGCTTCGTATCGAGGTGAACGATGAGATGAGGGCGCTGAAAGAGATTCTGCTGAGTACCTTGCGGGTGTTGAGGCCGGGAGGACGTTTGGTGGTTATCACGTATCACTCCTTGGAAGATCGTCTGGTAAAGAACTTTTTGAAGACCGGAAACTTCGAGGGGAAATGCGAGCAGGATTTCTTCGGGAACGTACGATCGCCTTTCCGCTTGGTCAATAATAAGGTGATCGTCCCGACCGACGAGGAGGTGGAGCGGAATCCCCGTTCCCGGAGCGCCAAGTTGAGAATCGCTGAGAAGGTATAAGGAGAAATAGATATGGAAGAAAACGGACAAC
>ERZ507416.587-NODE-587-length-2038-cov-3.39738_pt1 | contig 2038 bp, 1 predicted proteins | sample MGYA00512648_ERZ507416 | MGnify/ENA metagenome assembly ERZ507416 | reverse complement strand
CTTGCACTGGTGTAAAATGCCTTTTTAGATCTAAGAAATGGCTTTTCACCCTCGCGAAGTACCTTTTAGATTTCTAAAAACGACTTTGCGCTTGTGAAATGCCATTTTTAGGTTTAAGAAATGGCTTTGCACCCTTGCGAAATGCTTTTTAGATCTCTAAAAATGATTTTACACCGGTGAAATGCCATTTCTAGAATATTTTATGAGAGTAAATGAATTTAAAATTGAATCGAATGTCATTCATAAAGAAGATAGGTCTTGTATGCTTTATCGTCTTCTGCTGTGCGGGATGCCGTAGCGCGGGAGAGAAACTGGTTGAGAGTGCGGCTGCTCCCCGTATTATCAACATCATCAATTTCATCCGCCAGACAGACTACCGGGTGGAGAACGCCGATAGCTTATTGTACGAGACGGTTTGTGAGCAAGTGAAATTGGTGAATAAATATGATTTACCGGCAACCTTCTTATTGCAGTACGATGCGTTGATCAACCCATTGTACCAAGATCTGTTGAAAAGTAAACTCAATGATCATTCCGAGATCGGCGCTTGGTGGGAACTTACGCAACCGCAGATCGAGGCCGTCGGGATCAAGTGGCGTGGCGAGCATTCTTGGGTCTCGCACGCGAATATCGCTTTCAGCACCGGATATACGAAAGAAGAACGGGAGCGACTGGTGGATGTCTATATGGCGAAGTTCAAGGAGATATTCGGCACGTACCCGAAATCGATCGGCTCTTGGTTTATCGACGCACATACCTTGGGGTATATGTACGATAAATATAAGATCGTGGCGTCGTGCAACTGCAAGGACCAAGTGGGGACGGATGGTTATACCCTATGGGGTGGTTACTGGAACCAAGCCTATTACCCGAGCCGGGTAAACGCCTATATGCCGGCGCAGACCGAGGAGGGGCAAATCCCCGTTCCTATTTTCCGTATGCTGGGCAGTGATCCTATTTATCAGTATGATGATGGTCTGGGACAAGAGCGTCAAGGGGTGATCCCCTCGTCTCCGGGTTCTATTCCGAGATCCCTGCTGGATATCAGCTTGGAATCGATATCTGTCTTTAAAGCGATCTTGTTAAAAGACCGGGAACGCAATAACCAAGCGAAGATTATTCCGAATGTAATGATTGATAAGGATAAAGTCAGATGCCCTACCCATATACCTACCGTATAAGCGAAAACGACTCCGCCGATAGCGAAAATAGCCCCGCCTATACCCGCGAGTGTTATTCCCGGAAGAAGGAATATCTCAGCCAGTATCAGTAGGATGGCCGCTACCATGAGGAAGACGATGATGGCTATGTCCAGTAGCATAGTTCTTCTTATTTATGGTTGTTTCTTAGGTATACGATCTCTGCGTTACGTGCCTTTTTCTCCCATTCGTCCGGTTGAGCGAGCAGGTTGTTTAACTTTTCTTCCGCATCAAGAATCGTAGGCTTCAGTTGTTCTCGCTTCGCCTTATTCCCTTTGATGTAGCTGGCTCGTAAACTCTCTAGTTTCTCATTTAGCTCCTTGATCTGTCTATGGATGGAAACTACTTTCTCGTAGTAGTTCTTCGCTTCCGGACTTTGGATATCGTCTAAGGTGTAATAAACGATATCATCATGGATCGGGAACGTGAAATCTTTCTTTATTTCTATACGTCCATAAGGAATCTCGGTATGAGCTAAATGAATAAGCTCTTCGTAATTCGATCCGGGTTTCCATGAATCCTTGATCGAGGCAATAGAGGCCCGGGCACGTTTTAGTTCGATATCCTCGCTATCTACTCGCTCGCGGTTGTCATTCGGGATGAATAGGTATACGCAGACTTTTCCTTCCGGTTGATAGCGGTCGGAAACGAACCATCCCAATTGCTTGGCTTCGTCGATCACCATCATATAATCGTTAAACGGGGAGTTATAGGGCATGCCCAATTGCTCCGGTGTAAGATAAGTATCGGAATTGATGTTGTAGCGAGTGACGAATAAATCATATCCGCCCAGAGAGCCGTTCCCTTTGGATGCGTAATAAATCGTTACGCCATCGGAT
>ERZ507416.398-NODE-398-length-2858-cov-3.35498_pt1 | contig 2858 bp, 1 predicted proteins | sample MGYA00512648_ERZ507416 | MGnify/ENA metagenome assembly ERZ507416 | reverse complement strand
GCTCTTACGATCTAATCTGATAAGGTTTCCCTTGCGATATTAGATAGGTCTTCATGTTCTCAATCTGTCTTTCTAAGTCATCTTTTTGTTTTGGGGACGACACTCGACAATATCCAATGGTTGTTTTTTCATGTTCGACATCTGGCTTGTGTAAACCCAAATATAAATCCACCTGCTCTTGTGTGTAATAACGATGCCCAGAAGGATTTCTAAATGCTGGTTTTAACTTACCAGTCCTATCCCAATTTCTAACACTTTCAATGGTGACCCCAATTTCTTCTGCGAACTTTCCAATGCTATACTTTTTCAATTTTCTCACCTCTTGAAATCAGTATAGCAAAAGTCTTTTTGTTTTGCAAGGTATTTTTACATATTTACAGATTTATTTAATCAGAAGTTACCCTCCTTCAATAAAGGGGGAACGAGTCCCCCTAGTTTTCTTAAACTCGTTTCATTTCTTTTGTAAAGAAACTCATTGCATCATCGGCTGATTGAAGAATCTTACTTGCTGTTTTATTACCAATTTCATTAGCAATACTTTCAGAAGTTCCGCCACCTTGTACGGTTACGCTAACTTTAACGTCATTTGTATTGTTTAATGTTGGTGCTTGTGCTGAACTACCTCCACCGGATAAGTTAATTCCACCTACACGAGAAGACCAGTTATCCCCAGAACCATTACCAAACAAACGGAATTTCTGTGCAGTTTTACGAGTAGCTTCTGCTAACAGTCTAGGAGCTGTAGGTTGGTGCGGGTTAATAACATATTCATCTTGTCCCGGTACCTCACCAAGTAAGGCATGTTCCGGAGAAGTGATATGTCCACCCATCGCATGGGTCTTACTACCCGTTGGACCCCAACCCGTACTACCATTTTGGTAACGATTATTCCAAGCATTTAAGTCTTTTTGCCAGTTGCTATTGTTAAAGAACGCTAGTAATTGGTCATAACCACTCATGATGTCATCGTGTCCATTTACTTTATAAGCATCGAACGTAGATTGGATGTATTGTAGAAGCCCTTTGGCACCACCAGAACCGTTAAAGTTGTTCTCATCAATGATTTGTTGGACAGCTTTTTCATCTCCACTAGACTCTGCTTGAATCAATTTAAGCAATGTGTCTACATCTTGGTCTGTAACGTCTACCCCAAGTTGTTTAGAAGCTTGACGAATGGCTTTTTCCCAGTCTCCGCCAAAATCTTTACTTGCAGGGTCGTCACCAATACCACCACTATCACTAGAACTATTAGCACCTTTAGAGTTACCAAAGATACCATTTTGATTTCTAGCTTGGTTTAGGATTCGTTGTGCTCTGTCAAGTAATTTTGAGTAAACAGATAGGTTGGTTGCTTCTTCTGCATTGTTTTCGGCACGTGTTTTTTCAGAAAGGACACGCTTGTTAGCCATGTCTCGTTCTTCTTGTTTACCAGACTTGTTCTCTTGTCCTTTAAGCGTTTCTTGCCCACCTGCGGAAGTACCTGTATCTACTTCGTCTGCATAAGCTTCCTCTCCACCAAAGAACTTACGAACGCCATCTACTAAACCACCACCAGCTTTATTACCAATTAAGCTACCTCCGATAGCACCTATAGCACCACCGATAACTGTACCAACACCCGGCATAATAGCTGTACCTGCTAAAGCACCTAGTTTAGCTCCGGCAAACCCACCTGCTAAACCTCCGGCATTCTCTCCGACAGATTTTACTTTGTCATCTGAGCTTGCAATATCAATTGCGGAACCTACTAAAGCAAGTGGTAAAGCTACCTTACCCGCCACTTTACCGACTTTACCTGCCATAGAACCTGCTTTAGTAACTCCTGCGATACTATCAGCACCAGCAATATTTGCACCTGCTAAGTCCTTAGCTGTGCTACCTGCGTTCTTAAGACCTGCTGACCATCCACCAGTAGCTTTACCTGATTTAAAGGCTTGACCTACACCTTTGAAGAATGAACCGCCTGCACTGCCTGCTCCGGCTGTTGTAGCTCCGGCAGAGAATGTTCCTCTCGTCAAGTTTTTAACAAAGCTAGAGAGACCACCCATAGTTCCAGAGGTCATTATGGCAGTTGCTAAGGCACCCATACCTGCGCCTAGAGCATACATACCCGGTGGGATTCCTCCTAGTTTAGAGTTAATTCCTCGTAGAGCATCACCATAATCATTAATACCAGAAGCTTGTTTCTCAGTTACTGCTTCGGAACGGTTAGCCATACCCTCTTTAGAATTAGCATAGTCATCTGCATTCTTCTTGTACTTGTCCTTACCAGTAGACTGGCTTTCATTCATAATCTTATTGATATTTTCTTCATTTAGATTGCCATTTGCGAAGGCTTCCCACATAGCATCTATCTGGTCATTTTTTGCATTAGTCCCAAACAAATCATGAAGAGCAGAACCAAATACAAATTTTTGGTAATCTTCGCTACCTCCGGATTGTTGCACGCTTCCAATAATAGCTCCTACATTTTCCGCAGTAGCTCCTTCTTCAACTTTACCTTTTAAAGCGTACATACCCTCGCCACCTTGGTATTTTGTACCTTTACCCAAAAGTAGGGAGGCTTTGTTATTCCAGATACTGTTTTGGATACCTGCTGATAAGCTAGTCATCAATTCAGCACCCTCTTCACCTTGAACGGCACGAGAACCAGTTTTATTCAACAACGTAAGCATAGCCATTTGTTGTTTAAGTTCCTCATTGCTACCGTTACGTCCACTAAATGATTGGTCACTTAATGTTTTCAAAGCATTTAACTGCTCTTTTTCACGACCTACCATACCAGATTTTTGGATAGCTCCTAAGAAACCTTCTTGAATCGCTTTAATTTGGTCTTTACCGCTCACAGCGCCTCTACG
>ERZ507416.319-NODE-319-length-4009-cov-2.73622_pt1 | contig 4009 bp, 2 predicted proteins | sample MGYA00512648_ERZ507416 | MGnify/ENA metagenome assembly ERZ507416 | reverse complement strand
GATCTCCTATCCGTCTGTACGGACTTATACGGCAGGTGTTAATGTCACATTTTAAATAATAAGGAATAATAATATGAGACGTAAAATATATAAGATGATATGTGTCGCTGTCGCTTGTATGAGTTTAATCGCTTGCGATAGCTGGTTGGATGTAGATCCTTCCGATCAATATTCCACGGAAACATTCTGGAAGACAAAAGAGCATGCGAGCGCCGGTATAATGGGATGTTACAACGCATTGAAACCTTGGCGTTCATTGCATACGATGGAATTCGATATGTTGACAGCGAATGCGATGCCTTATAACGAGGCGAATGGTACGCAAGCGATTGGAAAGGGTGAACATTTGTCTACTACGGCTCTAATCGGAAGTTTATGGAAGAACTGTTACGTTGGTATTGGCCGTACGAATACTTTCATCGCTAATGTCGGAGGTGTTGATATGGATGAGTCGGAGAAGGCGAAGATGGTGGGTGAAGCCAAGTTCTTACGAGCTTTCTATTATTTAAGTCTGGTCGATAAATTCGGAGGTGTGCCACTGATTATAGATGCTCCCAATGCGGATGAGCAAGCCGAATTACCTCGCAATTCCAAGGACGAGGTAGTGAATCAGATTGTCAAGGATTTGGAGGAGGCCGCTGCCGTGCTACCGGACACCTATGCTAGCTCAGACTTGGGACGTGCGACAAAAGGTGCTGCGTTAGCGTTAAAAGCCCGTACTTTATTATATAATTCTCGTTGGGCGGAGGCGGCCCAAGCTGCTAAGCAGGTAATGGAGTCTGGCGTTTATCAATTATTCAATGATTATCGTCATTTCTTTAGCGAAGATAATAAATATAATTGTGAGGTAATCTTTGATATAGAAGCGAAATTGCCGGAGTATCCAACGGATTATGATCAGAATATCTGGCGCTTGAATCGTCCGGCTCCCTTGAAGGAACTGGTTGATACATATCTCTGTATTGACGGGAAGACGATAGAAGAGTCACCGCTTTATGATCCGACTCGTCCGTATGAGAACAGAGATCCTCGTTTATTGAAATCGATCGTTTGCATCGGTTATCCGTATTTAGGAAAGACGATCACAAAAGAAGATGTGGCGACTACGGGTTTCGGTGTGAAGAAATACACTTCTTATGAGGATGATGTAACGATTCCTTTAGTAGAACGTTCGGCTTTCAATTTCATTTTAATTCGTTATGCGGAAGTTCTGTTGACGTATGCCGAGGCGCAGAATGAGGCGAGTGGTCCTGATCAGTCAGTTTATGATGCCATCAACCAATTGCGTAGGCGTCCGGATATCAATATGCCGGAAGTACCAAAAGGTTTGACGAAAGATCAGATGCGTGAGGTAATCCGCCGTAAACGCCGTATCGAGTTGACCTTTGAAGGACTCTACTATTCGGATATCTTGCGTTGGAAAACCGCCGAGAAAGAGAATAATGGTATGATGCATAATTATGATGGAATAGAAGTCGTGAAACGTTCTTTTAATCCGAAACGAGATTATTTATGGCCGATCCCTTATAACCAAACAGTCTTGAATCCAAATTTGGAGCAAAATCCGAACTGGGACTAAGGCGAGGTATCGTATTTGAAAATAAATCATGAATATAAAACAACTCATTTTAACTACCAGCGGGCTTCTGCTCGCTGGTATCGTTGAGGCTCAGTCGGCTCATCCGAACGTGATCTTGATCTATACGGACGATCATGGATCACTGGACGTGAACTGCTTTGGGGCGAAAGATTTATGTACTCCCCATATGGATGCCTTGGCAAATCAAGGCGTTCGCTTTACCCAGTTTTATGGGGCGGCGGTTAGCTCGGTGTCGAGGGCTTCCTTATTGACGGGACAATTCGCCAAACGTGCGGGACTTACAGTGAATGCGGGAGGGAATAGTTTCTTACCGGTAGAGAAAGAGACTATAGCCGAGCGAATGAAATCGAATGGCTACCGTACCGCCTTGATCGGAAAGTGGCATTTGGGCGACCGTATAGAACAGGGGCCGAACGCACAGGGTTTCGATTACTTTTGGGGAATACGAGGAGGATGTGTGGATAATTATTCCCATTTCTATTATTGGGGTGGCCCGAATCGGCATGATTTGTGGCAGAATGAGAGGGAGATCTATTCTCCGGGCAACTTTTTCGCCGCAGAGAACCTGAAAGAGATCAAGAAATTCGCTACGGAAGATAAAGAGAAACCGTTCTTTATCTATTGGGCGGTAAATATCCCTCATTACCCATTGCAGCCCAGCGAGAAATGGTTGGATTATTATGCGGACCTACCTAATCCCAGAAGAATGTATGCGGCGTTTGTCTCTACTTTCGATGATTATTTAGGGGAGTTACGTACCTTCTTGGCTGCCGAGGGGTTGGCTGATAATACCATCTTGATCTTCCAATCGGATAACGGGCATAGCATGGAGGAACGTACTTTTAGAGGAGGAGGCTATAGCGGTCCTTACCGGGCCGGAAAATTCTCTTTGTTTGAGGGAGGTATCCGGGTTCCGGCTATCATCTGCTGGCCCAAGGAGCTGCCACAAGGTGAGGTACGTGATCAGGTTGCGATGAATATCGATTGGTTTCCTACCTTGGTCGAATTATGCGGTCTTTCAGCGGAAGGGATGGATGTGGATGGAAAGAGCTTACTCCCACTTATCAAAGACAGTTCCAAATCTTCTCCTCATAAGGCACTTCATTTTGATTTTGGGAAGCAATGGGCTGTCCGTTGCGGGGAATGGAAATTAATAGCGAATCCCCATGACGTGACTCCGGAGGGAGAGAAGGTCCTTAATGAGTTGTTCCTTTCCAACTTAGAAAAGGATAACACGGAACATATGAATTTCAAAGATCAATATCCCGAGAAAGTAAAGGAGTTGCAAGCGATGAGAGATGCTTTTGAGCGTTCTTTAGAAAAGTGATAATCCTAGGACTATTCTTGCTTTAAAAAATGTAAAAAGAAAGAACGTCTGATTATGTATGTTTATATTTGTTTAATTAAAAGCCAATATATCAATAAATAATATCATGAAGAATAAACTAATGTTACTGACGGCCGCCTCAGCCTTTTCAATGGCAGGCATAGCCGCTGATTACACGAATATCGTCCTGATTAATTTGGATGATGTGGGGTACGGAGATTTTTCTTTTAATGGGGCTTACGGATATACCACTCCGAATATCGACAAAATGGCGGCGGAAGGCGTTCGTTTTACACACTTCTTGGCGGGACAGCCGATCAGTGGAGCGTCTCGTGCCGGCTTGTTGACCGGTTGCTATCCGAATCGTATCGGTTTCGCCGGCGCTCCGGGACCGGATTCGAACTACGGAATCCATCCGGATGAGATGACGATCGCAGAGGTATTGAAACAGAAAGGATATAGTACCGCTATCTTCGGTAAATGGCATTTAGGTAGCCAAAAGGAATTTCTTCCCTTGCAAAATGGCTTCGATGAGTATTATGGTTTGCCGTATTCTAACGATATGTGGCCATTCCACCCGCAACAAGGTGAGGTCTTTAATTTCCCGGATTTGCCGACTTATGACGGAAACGAGATTATCGGTTATAATACGGACCAAACACGGTTGACTACGGATTATACCACCCGTTCTGTTAATTTCATCAAGAAGAATAAGAATAAGCCTTTCTTCTTGTATCTGGCTCATAATATGCCCCATGTACCGTTGGCCGTTTCCGATAAATTCAAGGGAAAGAGCGAGCAGGGTTTATATGGCGACGTGATGATGGAGATCGACTGGAGTGTAGGTGAGATATTCAAGACATTGCGTGAGCTGGGCTTGGAAGATAATACGTTGGTGATCTTGACTTCCGATAATGGCCCTTGGACCAATTACGGGAATCATGCCGGTTCAGCCGGTGGGTTACGTGAGGCAAAGGCTACGACCTTTGATGGTGGTAACCGGGTTCCTTGTATCATGTACTGGAAAGGTAAGACGTTACCGGGTACGACTTGTAATAAGTTAGCTTCTAATATCGACCTTC
>ERZ507416.305-NODE-305-length-4291-cov-16.4134_pt1 | contig 4291 bp, 4 predicted proteins | sample MGYA00512648_ERZ507416 | MGnify/ENA metagenome assembly ERZ507416 | reverse complement strand
GATTTACCAACATGTTTAGACATTTTCCTCTAGGAAAAAATTAACTAGCACCACGGGTATCAAACCTATATAATCATGAATGCTGGCAAAAATTTTTTTTAAGTCAAGTTCTAAATCTTCTTCGAAAACACATTTAATTTCTCCTACTGATAATTGATACTCTATATTACATGACTTAATTAGTTTTTTAGATCCCCCCTCCAGATAGGCATATGTTTCAATAATTATGTTCTTTTTATTGCTTGGCAAATTTCCGTTATTTATTGCATAAATTAAAAATGACTGTCTATTTAGCCCATAATCTAATACAACTTCTTCATACTCATATTTCTTTAAATATTTAATATGAAAATATGCTGAATTAATCAAAACTCGAGTGTTACTGTTGTTATTTATTGTTGTTCTATTGTGTATAAAATTGTATAGGTTGTCATATTTTCTTGGTTTATTAAAATCATTCTCTATATAATAATCATTATCAACTACAACATTTTGTTCTATCTCTGGTATTCTATTGTAAATGTTACTAAACGTTTTAAATACTTCCGAAAATTCAGTTATCTTCATTAATCTCACCTTCTAAGTTTTCATTATACACAAAAAATATATCCTAATATCTCAATTAGCCTCCCAATTTAAAACCACGTAACGATGCCCCTATTTCATCTTCAGTTATACCAATGTACCTTTTTGTAATTGCTTGCGAGCTATGATTAAAAATAAACATTAAGGTAGCAATGTCTCTAGTTTTCTTGTAGTAGTGATACCCAAAAGTTTTTCTTAATGTATGTGTTCCTATATCATCTCTTCCTAATTTTTCTGCTATATCTGCATATATCTGATAGACACGATCCCTTGTTATATGTCGACCTTGTTGCCGACTTGGAAATAACCAATCATTTTCTTCTTTACCTTCAGTATATAATAAAATCTCTTCTCTCAAATTATCTATAAAAATCGGTTTTCGCTTACCTGTTTTATGTTCAACAATAATAGGCTTACTTTTACCTCGTATGTCTCCAACTTTTAATCCTATAATATCTGACATACGTAACCCATTATTGATTCCAAACAAAAATAAAAAACTATCTCTTTCTGGATTACTTGTTCTTCTTAGCCAAAACTGAAAATCTTGTATCTCTTCATTTGTCCTTAACGGTTGTACATTATAGCTCACTATTGTTTCCCTTCTTAAAAATATTCTGAGTTCATGATTATATATATATTTTACCATAATCATGAACTTATATATATACTCTGTTAAAAGTGAAGAAAATCAAGGGGTTTAGTTTATGATTTTATATCATTTCAGTAACTCAGAATATTCCGACTATTTTGTACAAAAAAATTAACCTTACTTATATGAAGATTCTAAGCTCTTAATTAAATTTTAGACGGGCAGTTATCCGTAGAAGTTCTTAGAATAGCTAATTTACATAATTAAATTATATGAAATTTAAATTTGGACAATATACTAAGAACTCCCCTTACTATAAAGTGAAATAAATTAGCATATGAATAACCGTGCTACCAAGCTTTTCATTAATAAAATATTTTTATTAATATTTTATAACTTTACGCAAGATCATAATTTTGTCTGTGTAGATATTTCGTTATATCACTAAAGATAATAAGATTTAATGACCTCATTAATATTGTTTGCTAGGTCCAAACTCTTATTAAACTTTCCTTGCTATAAAACCCAAACATAGTAATAAAAGAATAACTTATTACCTTTAAATTATACTACCAAAAAATGGTAGTATATTATTAATTTATATAATATGAAACTTAAAATATAGTAGTATGTTAATTTATACTAAATTAAATAAAGTACTACCTTTAATAGGTAGTACTTTATTATCAAGCCATTATTCCTTCTTCTACTAGTTCTTTTTGTCACATAATTTTGCAATCAATAAATGTTGCGCAATAAGTATAAGAATTCCATTTTCTAAATTTGAAAGGTGATCCATAATTTCATGTTCAAGTAGTTTATTAATTGTCCACTTGTCGCTTCATCTAAAAATTTTATAGGTTTTAGGAATGCTATTCGCTTATTTTAGGAAGATTTTAACTGTTTGCTATAGATATATATCATACTAGTATCGTAATAAAAGTACTCTAAAAGAAGAATTTTCAAATACGCAAAATTAAGTACGAAAGAGTTGAAACAAATTTGGAGAAAATGAGCATAGAATGTCTGATGAGTTAAATAGACCTAAAAATTATCTAAAAGTGGAGCAAAATTAGGAATTACAAACAAAACACTAAATTAGTTTATATAAATTTCCGTAATATTTAATATATATGAAAAGGAAAACGTAGAAAATTACGTCTACGTTTTCCTATTTAGTTCTATATTTTTATTAAATTTTATATTTGTTCTTTTCACTTTTCGGAATAAATTCACCGTGACTCTTGATACCTTCTTTTATATATTGCTAATGTATTTTCTCCATTGCTATGAAAATAGAATCAACATATTTATAATATCTATCTAATCTATTTTCATTTAACCGCAGCATCTTATTAAATAACGTGTAAATAAGAATATAAAAGTTATTGAACTAATTAATAAAGATAGAATCATCGTAGTTGGATACGTAGATGAAACCTCAACTATAGTTCTTTTTCCCGTACCTTTAATAGACACTAAACCATTGTCATTTTCTATAGTGCTCTTTTTCCCATTTACTTTCATAACTGTTCCCAGTAATTAAATACAGGTAACGTGATATTTTGCTCATTCGCATCTCCTACTGTATAGATTATTTTAGAATTATGTGCTTTATGAGATGCATTCTCCCATCAATCATAGACTTTTACTTCATGTTTCTTTAAATGATCTTTATATTTCAATGCATCTAATGGTGCATAGTCATAAAGACCTCCAGTTCTCGAGGTTGTATAAAGTGTAACATCTTTTTTGGTCATAATTAAACGACCTTTATACGATTGAATTTTCTGCGAATAATTCGCTTCTGTTGCTACAGTCACTGTAAAAATAAGAAGGACTATTCCTACAAGGCTACACATACTTTTTTTGTTGCTTGTTTTCCACTTTAAAAACACTATAATTAAGATCAATGAACCAAAAAGCACTTGAAAACCCAAGATTCTCCAAGGAAACTGAATGATTTGAATAGGTGTTTTTTGTAAAAATTCCCATGGAAAAAGATTCGTTGATAAGAACCAAGTGGTCACTGCACAAAAATTAATAATCTTTTCTTTATTGGCAAATTTTTTTTTAAAGAAAAGTGGAAGAATAAATGAAACCACACCAATTGTTCCCATTGTAAATGTAACTAAATCATTATTTACTGCACCGATTAAACTATCAGAAATGTTTAATGCCCTTTCTTGAAGTTTTGTGCGAAAAGGACGATTAATTTTTTGATGTAGGACTTGTTGTAACATCGGATACCAAACGTAAGCTGTTAAAAGAATGGTCCAACCAACAGCTTTTATCATATTTGATATCAGATTCGACATTTCTTTTCTCTCTTTCCGCTTAGAGAAAAGAGAGCCGATAAACAAGAAGCCAATAACAATCACACTCATAAAGGTGGAGAGAATATGGGTATAGATGAGCAAACTCATACTGACAGCTAAAAGAATCACGCAGTTTTTTCTTTCATAAAGAAGAGTATATGTGTAATACAAGACAACTGGTACAATCGTCAACGCAATTGATTCTGAAATTGCAGTACGCTAATATATATCAATCCATAAAAGCTATACAAACAGCTGAATAAGAAGGCTGCATCTATTCTTTTGTCCATATTGATAGCTCACTAGAATTGTACAGATATTCAGTATCCCAACGTATAGTAAGTATATAACTTAGAATCAAATTGTTTGTTGTCCAGTAAAATATTACGGCTGGAAAGATGTTAGATATGGATAAAAAAATTCACGCCTCCGCCATAGCTATTAAATGTGGTAAAATTTATTGGACCAGAAAATACTGAGGACAAGCATTTTATTCTAGAAAAGTGAAAAGCAATGTCTCCTGTGGTTGAGATCTTTTGTACATCCCTAAAAAACAAAAAAGAATAAAGACTAGCAATAACTAGCAATAGAACAAGTAATACTATTTTTTATTTATTTTCAAAAACCTTTTATATTTCCCCTTTCAAAAAATACTTATTATTAATAATATCAATGATTTTAACAAATAACTGCTTTTTTTCGATAAAGTCCTTATAATTGTGTAAAAGTAAAAAGGCCATGTAACAGTCCTTTTACGGTACAATGTTTTTAACGACAAAAACATACCCAGGAGGAC
>ERZ507416.259-NODE-259-length-6182-cov-18.45_pt1:0-2500 | contig 6182 bp, 3 predicted proteins | sample MGYA00512648_ERZ507416 | MGnify/ENA metagenome assembly ERZ507416 | reverse complement strand
TAGGACTGTCAACTTTGCCAAGACTTACGTCCCAGCGTCATTTTTCTCTCTTTAGACCGGCCTCCCGGTACGTAAGATCTATATATAAACATAATCTCAACAGCAGCACAAGGCGATCGATACCTCGTATGACCTCGGTACGGAATCCTAAAGCTCCAGAAAGGAGGTGTTCCAGCCGCACCTTCCGGTACGGCTACCTTGTTACGACTTAGCCCCAGTCACCAGTTTTACCCTAGGCCGATCCTCGCGGTTACGGACTTCAGGTACCCCCGGCTCCCATGGCTTGACGGGCGGTGTGTACAAGGCCCGGGAACGTATTCACCGCGCCATGGCTGATGCGCGATTACTAGCGAATCCAGCTTCACGGAGTCGGGTTGCAGACTCCGATCCGAACTGAGACGTGGTTTGGGGATTCGCTCCCTGTCGCCAGGTGGCATCCCTTTGTCCACGCCATTGTAACACGTGTGTCGCCCCGGATGTAAGGGCCGTGCTGATTTGACGTCATCCCCGCCTTCCTCGCAGCTTACGCTGGCAGTCCCACCAGAGTCCTCAGCATCACCTGTTAGTAACTAGTGGCAAGGGTTGCGCTCGTTATGGCACTTAAGCCGACACCTCACGGCACGAGCTGACGACAACCATGCAGCACCTCGCAAACGGCTATTGCTAGAAAAGGTGTTTCCACCTCGGTCCGAATGCGTTCAAACCCGGGTAAGGTTCCTCGCGTATCATCGAATTAAACCACATGTTCCTCCGCTTGTGCGGGCCCCCGTCAATTCCTTTGAGTTTCACCGTTGCCGGCGTACTCCCCAGGTGGATCACTTAACGCTTTCGCTGTGCCGCTTACACTGTATCGCAAACAGCTAGTGATCATCGTTTACTGCGTGGACTACCAGGGTATCTAATCCTGTTTGATCCCCACGCTTTCGTGCATCAGCGTCAGTCATGGCTTGGCAGGCTGCCTTCGCAATCGGGGTTCTGCGTGATATCTAAGCATTTCACCGCTACACCACGCATTCCGCCTGCCTCAAACATACTCAAGCCCCCCAGTTTCAACGGCAATTCTATGGTTGAGCCACAGACTTTCACCGCTGACTTAAAAGGCCGCCTACGCACCCTTTAAACCCAATAAATCCGGATAACGCTCGGATCCTCCGTATTACCGCGGCTGCTGGCACGGAGTTAGCCGATCCTTATTCATAAGGTACATACAAAACGGGACACGTCCCGCACTTTATTCCCTTATAAAAGAGGTTTACGATCCATAGAACCTTCATCCCTCACGCGACTTGGCTGGTTCAGGCTTACGCCCATTGACCAATATTCCTCACTGCTGCCTCCCGTAGGAGTTTGGTCCGTGTCTCAGTACCAATGTGGGGGACCTTCCTCTCAGAACCCCTATCCATCGTCGGTTTGGTGGGCCGTTACCCCGCCAACTGCCTAATGGAACGCATGCCTATCTATCAGCGATGAATCTTTAGCAAATATCCCCATGCGGGGCCCCTGCTTCATGCGGTATTAGTCCGACTTTCGCCGGGTTATCCCCCTCTGATAGGTAAGTTGCATACGCGTTACTCACCCGTGCGCCGGTCGCCACCCGGTATTGCTACCTGTGCTGCCCCTCGACTTGCATGTGTTAAGCCTGTCGCTAGCGTTCATCCTGAGCCAGGATCAAACTCTTCGTTGTTTAAATTGTTTTATTATCCTCGCTCCGGAATCCGTTATTGTAGTCCAAAGTCATACTTCTTTGACGGTATCAATCCGGAAAATTAATTTTCCTAATACTTGTACTACTTGTTGAATTATGTAAATCTCTCAAAGAACTCTTTTGTCGCTTTCGTTTTGCGAACGTGGCTGCAAAGATAAGGACTTTTATTTTAAACCTCCAAATTATTTCGGAACTTTTTTTCTAAAAGTTTGTTTCATCATTTTGGACCGGCGTTCTCTCTCGAATGCGGGTGCAAAAGTAGTGTTATAAAACATAACCTCCAAACTTTTCCGGTATTATTTTTCAAGTTTTTTTCACGAGGGGGATCGCGTACATTAATAATACGTCGATATCCATTCTCGGCTCACGTGGCCCACCAAGTGGCCTCACGTGTCACCACGTGCACTTAAAACAAGTGCTCCACGAGTACATTTGCACGTATGAAAACGACAAAAACGATCTTGGCCCCGATAGGAAATCACACAGAAAAACGGCTTTTAGCTCATGAAATCATGCGAAATGCACTTGGTTTTAGTGCTTTCGGATCACGTAAACGTGGGTAAGGACCCATTATATCGCCCCCCAAAGACCCAAAAAGCCGAAGAGGGAAGAACCACACAAACAACTGTATATCCACATGTTAAGGCATCAGGAAAATTCCCCGGCAAAAATCCTAGGGCGCAAAAGGCGCATCTTTACGCTTTCAAAGAAACATTTTTAGAAAAATAATATTTACATCACTCTACAGACAAGAGGGGTATAAACGTTATTTACAGAAAAAGTTTTAGAAACATA
>ERZ507416.236-NODE-236-length-7967-cov-4.28817_pt1 | contig 7967 bp, 18 predicted proteins | sample MGYA00512648_ERZ507416 | MGnify/ENA metagenome assembly ERZ507416 | reverse complement strand
GCATGGTTTGCGGTGGAAGACCTAGCAATACAAGAACTCGATGAACTAGAATAAGCATAACAAAGAGAGAGAGGGGGGGAGGGTTCTCCTCCTCTCTTATAAATAAATAAGAAATCACACGGGAACAGGCAAAGGAAAGAGAGAGAGGAAAAAGGACAAGGACAAGGGGGAAGACTAGCAAGGAACTAAAAAGAACCAAAAGGAGCAAAAAGGAGCAAAGAACTAAAAAAAGACCTAAATCCCCAGATTTTCAAAAGTCGAGCTTTTCAGAATCCGCTTATCAGGGCGCACATTGTTTTTTCTATCATTCTAGCACAAATAGGAAGCTAGAGGGCACACAATAGCCTTAGGAAGCCACAGGAAGCCCGTAGCGGGGTTTTACATAGATTTATATATAATTATCCATAAATAAACAGAACTATGTTAAAATGCTTTAAAATAGCTTAAAATAAATTGAAATATTTAATAGTTTATACTTGCATTTCATCTCTATACATGGTATAGTATAGATAGTTAAAAGAGAGAGAGGCATCTAATCGGACGAGAAACAAAACAAAAAAAGTTGAGTTTAATGCTTGACAAGGTAAAACATACATGATAATATAAAGGTGTGGTTAGGGTTAAACCTTACAGGAAAACGAGCACGATCACACAAAGAAAAAAATTTAAACTTTTCTATTGACAATAAGCAATTATTTTGGTATTCTATACTTGTAAGATAAATAAAAGAAAGAGGGAACTAAAAAATGACATATCTAAAAGAAGCATACTACGAAGCATATGACAAAATTATTGAAAACGAGCAAAACAACCCATTCATCCATATCGACGAAGACGGCAATTTTATCGAACCAATCAAAAATCCATTTACTTGCGAGGGCGCTTATTTATTAGCTTGTGAAGACGTTGCGAACGCGCTAGCAGCAGAAAGAGAGGTAGGGAACGACGTTAGCACTGAAATAAAGATGCTAAAATGGTTAGATAAATTAGCGTATGAGTATATCTAATTTTTTAGTCAAAGCTATTGACATTAAGCAGTAAAAATATAATAATAGTGAGGGGGCTTTTCCCTCTCACTTACAAAAAAAGGGGACTGAATAAAATGGAAAATAAAGTAAAAGAATTTTTAAATGAGGTTTACAGTTATCTATTACACTATGGAGAACTATCACAAGAAGAACGGGACGAACGAGAAGCACAAGGACAAGCAACACAACGAACAAAAGCCGAAACGTTAAAAATCATCAATAACACAGATTTGTTTATTGATACTTATGACGTATTAGCAGATGAATTAGACTATTCAGGGTTAACACTTGAAACAGTGCTACAGTATAACAAAGCATATAAGGGGGCTAACTAAAAATGAATAAAACACAAGTAAGAAAAGAGCTAGAAAAACATGGGTATGTTTATCTAAAGGGTTTATCACTATCAGAAAACATTGAAAGACTAGCTACTATTAAACAAGGGGCTAAACAAGGGGCTAAAGTATCATTTTATACAGATTGATAGGTAGAAAGCTTACAAAGTGACTTAATGGATATTGATAACTATTCAGAAGAGGTTTACCAAGCTTTTCAAAGATTGACCGAAGAACTCGAAGAGGTAACCGAGTAGACTATATAATAAGAGGATAAAGAAGGGGGGCTACAAAGCCCCTCGCAAGGAGGATAACAAAATGAAACTAAAAGACTTCATCAAACTAGCAGAATCCAAGGGCGCTACATTAGAGGCATACAACGAGCTAGGAGGCTATGAACTGACTAAAGGGGACATAGTAGACCTGAATCCGGTTTTGATTGCTTACATGCAAGGAGCTTACAGCGTAGAAATATCAAATGAAGAACTAGAAAACAAGGAACTTAGTGAACTAGTGTTTATCTATAGAAATGCGAGTTTTATCTATCCGAATGAAAAAGAACTATTAGCAGAATTAAAACTATAAAAAAATATAATACTAGTGAGGGGGGGGGCTTTTCCCCTCACTTACACAAAAAAAGGGGACTGACTAAAAATGAATAAAAAGCTAATTGTTTCATACCAAAAAAAGTGGGACGAAAACGGGACGGTGTACACACAAAGGGTAAAAATACCAATGGAATTATTTAACCCTATCAATGATAAACTAAAAGAAGCTATCAAGAACAAGAAGCATAGCACTATTACATATGCTTTTAAACATATGTATATTAAAACACTACACAGGGGGGAAAACTACATGACTATCACAACTAGTGAAATTGTTAGGTATGAATTGGAGCAACTAGGTGTAGATATTAGTAGATACTTAACAGAAAGAAATACAATCATAGAATCATACTAATATAACGGCATATAAAGCCCGTAGCGAGGTTTTAACGGGCTTTATATATAAATACCTTAAGGAGGGCTTACAAGTGCTTACAGTGGAAAATGAGGGCGTTAGGTGGCTAGTGAGTAAAGAAGCATGGAAAGCGGGCTTTGCTATGGAGGTGCTAGGCTTGCCAGATTGTAAGATTAGTACAGTATTAAAATCGGGCTATAAAATTATTATCTAACTATTTTATACTTTTTTATTGACATTAAGCAATGACTTTGGTATTCTATACTTGTAAGATAAATAAAACAAAAGAAAGAGAGTGACAAGAATGGAAACGAGCAAAGCATATAATAAACTACTGAAAGAGGTAGAAAACTTACAAAATGATTTGATGGATATTGAGGATTATTCCGAAGAAGTATATCAAGCCTTTGAAAGACTAATCGAAGAACTCGAAGAGGTAACCGAAGAGAATTAGGCCAGTATTATAGGTATATACCAGTTAACCCCACCCCGTACTAAGTTTTCCCTACGAGGGTGGGGGATATCAGGGCAGGGTGCACCCTCGGGCTTATATTTTTTCCCAGTAGAATTTTTTTATATATTTGCAAAAGTCAACACTAAAAGTCAACACCCACTTTTACCTCTTACAACATGCACTGCTCTGCCTATAGGGGAGCTTGTCAGTCCTGTCAGCCGCATAGTTTCTTTAATGCCATACTGCTTCTGCATATTACTTATTCGCTCCAATTCATCATAAGAAGTCCACCCAAACATTTCTGCTGACTGGTTATACACTTCACGAGTTATGTCTATCATATCTGTACTCTGAGGGTTAATACCCATTTCGGGAAATATCTTTGCCATATGCTGAATAAGTCTATTTCCTTTTTCTTTGTCGTCTATACGTATCATAGTTACACCATGTAAACGTGCGTATTCATCACGTAGATTATCTCGTCTTGTGCGCTCTTCTACACTCATACTTTCTTGTTTAGGTCTACCTATCTTATGCTGTTTACCATCATACTCTATTATTGTATTTATACTGGGGATGTAAAAATCTACCCTTAGTAACTCCCCTTCGTGCACGATTTTGTATTCTCTTAAGTGTTCTACACCATGGTATGTCAGTACCCTAGATATTATCTCTTCTGACCTTGAGTATCCTGTATACCCAACCGTACCTTTACATGCTGTACAGGGACTGCCTTCCTGTAGACACTGATAGACTCTTCTAGTTTGTTCATGCCCCCTACTACACATAAAGGTTACTTTATCCCTCATTCGTACAGTTGTATTACCATGAGTATCTACAATACTAACTACATCTATTACTGTACAACCTTTAATTTGCATTTTAGTTCTAAAGTCCTTTTCTGTATGTCTTTTACCTCTACAAAAGACACAATCATGTCTAGGAGTATAATGCCCATCTAGTCTAAATTTAAATCTATGCTCTTTTGGACATGTCAGAATAAAATAGTCTCCTGATTTCTCAATGAAATTCCACCCCGCTTCTTCAGACTTAGCTATTATATTTTTTTCTCTTTGTGTTAATTCCATGTTGTACCTCATTTCCTTTATAAAAAGTAACCTTAATCCGTTCTTCTGTATACTTGGCTCCCTATAGGGATGAGGTCTTTTTATTAATTCTTACGTACAACCATTTCCTCTGCATAGGGTACAAAATCTGGTTCATGCCCATACAGGTCATATAGGTGCGCCTCTAATGAAGATTGGACAAGAGCCTTGACTACATCCATAGGTTCTCCCCTCCAGTAGACTTCTTCATCATAGATTGCCTGTGTGTCACTATATCTCACAATTACACGTATACAAGGTTTGCCATTAATAAGGGTGTCATCCTTAAGGTTTATGTCGAACCCTCTATATGTGTAATATCTGTATCGTTTCTTCATGCTAATGCTCCTAACTACTAAAATTTAAGTGTGTCTTTTAATAACCATATAGTAGTAACTCGAGTACCTTTATGATTCCCTGTTACCAAGCAGAACTGTGCGGACTCTCCTTCGTAGATACCGTCCTCTACATGATGTAAGGCTTCTGTAACACCTAAGTCATCAAGCCCTAAGTATTCTAGATTATGCTCAATCGTACCAATTTCTACAGCGAAGTGATTAGCTCGAATACCCATCCATAGGTTATCTGCTTCTGTATGGGAATAAATCTCTTCTGCATGGAACCCTCCAAGAATAAGCATTAGGCTTTCTTCGTCTACGATACCTTGAAGTGTAATAGTAGACCGGTTACCTTGCATGATAATCTTACCTATATACTTTGCACCTTCTAAGCGTTTTTCCCAGTTTTCTTGATTTGTTGTTTCCATTTGTTCTTCCTCCTTAAAATTTGTCCATTCTGTTTATTTGTCTGAAAATGATTATTTGCAGAATAAATGTAGCAATTAGCACTAGTATCCCAACTGCGCATAGTATAATAACGAGCCAAGGCGTAGGTCTACTTGCTTCATTTGTTAACTCCCAGTATACTCCATATCCGAGTGCATAGGAAGCAAATAAGAGGAGTGCCCCCTCGATTGTTAATAAAACATAGATTAGATACTTCATTTAGACTTCCCCCACTAGTGAATACATTGTGATGTTATCTTTACAAAATGCCCAAATAGGTAAGTCTAACTCACTCTTTAATACACGAGTTTTAAACAGATAGTCTGGCTCTTTACTACGGTTTTCAATCTGTTTCTCGGTAATTTTCAAGTCTTCTTCTCGGACTTTCATTACACGAGTGGTACATGTGAAGCCTCCTTCGAGTACTTCCGATGGTCTAACATCTACTCGTACCCCAACTAAACATAGAGAGTCTTCTCTTGAAACATACACTGGTTCTATGTCCACAATCTTAGTGAATGGACACTCATATCCATTCTTAACAAACCAGTTGCTAATTAAAGAACATAGCTCCTCTTGTTTTTCCTCTGGGATTTCATCTGTTAGATAATATTCATCTGCAACTTCTCCTACTTCATCATAGACTATTTCTTGGGTTCGTTCCAATAATGACTCAATATCTACAGGAAGGTAAACCGGAGCTACTCGTCCAACTGCAAAACTATTAATTGGTTTTTCTGGAAGAACTCCTAAAATATCTTCTACGTGTTCCCAAATTTCTTCTACGAAAGTTTTCCCGTTCCTAACAGCATCCAATGCTAACTTACCTGCATGGATAGCATCTTCTTTGGTATCGTAATAAGCGCAAGCATTCCATGTTTCAACATCTGTGTCACTTGCACACATCCATTTTCCTACTAAAGACTCATTACTCATTTTCTAATACCTCCGGAATTGAAATTGTAACTTCTATGCCTAACACAGCCATAATCTTGAACAAGGACGGTAAGCTAATTACAGTTAACCCATTTTCATATGTAGAGATGGCTTTCTGTGTAATGCCTGCCTTCGTAGCTAATGCCCGTTGGGATAACCCTTGCTCTTCTCTTGTGCTGTGAATATATCCTCGTAATGTATCAGATAAGGCACGTGTATACTCTTCTGTATCATCTTTATTAACACCCAGTTCAGCAACTGTTTCAGTTAAATTGATTTCCATTTTCTCTCCCCCTTAACTATCTATACCTATAGTATATCAGATACCTTTCAGTACGTCAACAACTTTAAATAAAAAATCCTAGTATTTACTAGGATTTTTTCTCTTTCTCTAGGGCATCGGTAAGCATCTCATTAAAACACGTTCCGCCATTATAAAATGTAAACAGGAAATTATAAGTATCTGGCTCACCATCTACAGGCGTAAGCAAAGACACTTCATCGTTATCTAATACAGTCTGTTCCACTGTCTGATAAAGGTCGTCTCCTACTTTAACATAGCTTTCATAGTTTTCCTCTAAAAACCATTCCATATCATTATCGTAGTAGCTAGGTCGTTTTCCTTTGCTTTGTGTAAACGAGCTAACTGCTTTGTATTGCTCTTCTTCTGTAAGCTTACGTACTTTGCCTACACGTGTTTCCATCTCTGACATTGTAACCTCTCCTTAAATGTAATCTTCTTCTTTAAACGTTTCGTATGAATAGTGTACCTGTGTTCTGACATAAAAGACCTTATTACAGCTTGGGCACGTTGTTTCCCAAATTGCACCCTCCTCTGCGTTATCTGAGCTATAGATTCCAGAGTGATACAAATCGTCCTCGTCTTTCATAGTTTCTTCGCAAAATGGACAAGTGGGGTATAGTTCCTTCTCTTCTATAGTAAACCCTCTATACATAGTGACTCTCCCTATCTAAACGATTCATCTAAATCGAGTTCACGTTTTGCGATTTCAGTGATTTCTTCAATGGCTTCTTGGTATTCTCGGATAGTTGTAATCTCTTTTCCATTCCCACCTAAGACCCAGTTACGTTGAATCATGTGTAGGGCTTTGGTAAGGTTTGTTTGGTAACCGACTAAAGAAACATTCTCGTTTCCTTTTTTATCGTAAGTAATTTCACCCTTTTCATTACGAACTACTCGTCTCACCGTTACGTTGTCTGCATCACTGGTAATACGGTAGTCTAGTACTTTCATGTTTAACATTATTTCTCTCTCCTTTTCATTCGTTGGTTCCCTGTACGAGGTTTAAATTTACGTGATAAAACACGGGTGTTGCGCTTGACTTCCTGATACTTACGTTTAAGCCGAATCTTCTTGTCTGATTGGCGTTCAAACATATCTGCAAGAGAAGAACAATAGTCAATCTCTGCACGTAACTTTTCACCTACATATTTAGCTAGGTAATATTCATCAGTAGCTAACATATAATAGTCAATGGTATTACTGCCAATAATGAGGACTCGTTCAACTGTGTATTTATCATAGATAGAAAAGCGTAATCGAATAGTCAATTGGTCATATTGCGCATCATAAAAGACTGGTTTATAGTAAGTCATCTTGAGACGATTGTCTATTTCGTATAGATGGTCTTTTGTATAGTCTAATAGAAGAGTAATACGATTCTCTGTTTCATTTGCTCCTAAATCCATATATTTTCCTTTCCGGTGTGCGTGAATAGAGTCTAAGATACACACCTTAGCTGAAAGCTTACTTGATTAGACTCGGATAAAAGCCTCGTACCTAGACCTGTCCGCTAACAGCGGAGGTTACTATCTAGGTAAGGGCTAAGGATAAACACACCCTTATACATACCGTTAGTGTGACACGCCCGGTTTGCTACTGTCTTAAAAGGAGGTCTGTTGGTGATACTGAATAATGTTCTTCACCCCTAATTCCGTCTTTATTGAGAACTGCTACTCTAAGTTTATCTTCATCATACCCAATAATTATTAAATTAGCTCCCATTAGTTGTTCATTTCTTGTATAAAGTCCTGACGGTGAGTAGAGAACACAATCTCCAATGTTAAATACTCCCTTAAGATGCTCACCACACATTGGGCAATACTTAATAAATGTTCTAGCTTCTGCGGTCATTGTCGTACGAACATTCCCGTAACTATGGAAGCCAAATTGTACACGTAGTACATTATGGTCTATGTCTACTCCGATACCTCCGGATTCGTCCTCTAAATTATAAAGTAATGCTCCACCCTCACACCAATTACACATGTTGCTCCTCCTTCGCTTTTTGAATTTCACTTTGTAAAAAATTAATGTACCTTGGATTTTCTATATTAAA
>ERZ507416.226-NODE-226-length-9020-cov-11.9162_pt1 | contig 9020 bp, 8 predicted proteins | sample MGYA00512648_ERZ507416 | MGnify/ENA metagenome assembly ERZ507416 | reverse complement strand
ACGAAAGATAGTGCGTGTCCTTTTTCGTTGCGTGTGTTAATGTACAAGATCCTATTACGAAAGCGCTCAAAATTGCGCAGACCAAATGAAGTCCGTTTTAACACCTTGATTTTATTGCTGCAGCCTTCAGTAAAGCCGTTGGAGTAAGGATATATAAGGGCTCTCCTAATCTCTTCGTACCAATAGGTAAAGGACTTAACCAGAGCGTTCATTTCCGGTAAATCAGCGCTTTTTAGTAGGTCTATCCATGCTGAAAGTGCCCATGTTAGAGCCCATTTAATTTAACCAAATAGAGCCCATTAGAAAAAATCAATTTGGGCTCAATAGAAAAAGCCATTACATAATCTTCCATTTCCTTCTACATAGAACCAAAAATGAAAAGAGCTGCTAACGGAAAGACTGGTACTTTTCTTTGGCGGCTCTTTTTAAAATGCTATGCATACATCTATCATAAAATGGAATTTAAAAATGGCATTCAGTAGGGTATAATGGGAAAAAGAATTCTAAAGCTAGCTTTAGGCCACTTTTATTTTTGGGAGCGATTTTTTTGAACAAAGAAGCGATACAAGCACCGCTCATCAGTCTCCTTGTACCTATCTACAATGTAGCGTCCTATGTAGATCGATGCGTTGGGTCCCTTGTGAACCAAACTTATTCCAATCTAGAAATCCTGCTCGTCGACGATGGTTCTACAGATGGCAGTGGGGCGCTCTGTGATGAGTGGGTAAAAAAGGATTCTCGCATCCATGTCGTCCATAAGGAAAATGGGGGCCTTTCTGATGCGAGAAACGCAGGAATCAAACGCGCTGCAGGCGCTTATCTTGCTTTTATCGACGGGGATGACTATATTGCCCCTGAGTACTGCGAAAAACTTTATCAGGCCCTTGCCGCGCATGATGCCGATATTTCCCTCTGTAATATTTGTTATGAATGGGCAGATGGACGCAGGAAAGACTATGAACCGCCCCATGGAACGCGGGAAGGTGTATGTACGGTTAAAGAGGTTCTACAAGTCCTTCATGGTGTGGGGAGACCTTACTTTATGCGTTGCCTGGAACAAGCTTTATAAGCGAATCATTTTTACAGGGAATCCACCGCTTTTTTTCCCCAAGGGACGTTATTATGAGGATGAATTTTTAAATTACAAGCTCCTTAATAGGGCTAGTCGCATTTCAGTCATCCCTGATGCGCTCTACTTTTACTTTCAGCGGGATAACAGCATCATTCATCAGTACACAGATAAGCATTTTACGGACCTATGTTGCTGCATTGAGGATAGTCTCACCTGGTATCCGGATGACGAGGAAAAAAGACAGTGGAAACTGCGTCATTCGCTGAAACTTTGTTTTACGCTCTATAAAAAGTGTCACGATGATCTGCACTTTAGAAACCGGACTAGTGAAGTGAAAGGGCTTGTTTTCCGTATCATGAAGGAGCTTAAGATTACGTATCTAACGAAAAGGGAACTTGTGAAGGTCTTCCTGATCCTCGTTGGTGGCTATGGCGCGCTTTATCAAGTAAAGTGCCGCTTAAAGGCATCTCTATAACATTACCCAAAGGAAAAGAGCTGCGTAACGGAAATCTCAGGACTTCCGTTAGGCAGCTCTTTTGTTATGATCTTTTGTGGGTGAGCAGATTGGTGAATTTTTGGATGACAAGGTGGGTCATGTCATCTTTAAAAAGAAGGAGCAGAAGGAAATAGGACGCGCCGCCGAGGAGGACGAGGAGGGCCGTATGAACGAGACTTGGGGAGAGGCTTCCTGCGGCAAAGGTGACAAGGCCAAACATGATGAGACTTGCGAATAGGTGGGTGCGGGACCCGAGAAGAATATCCCGCAGGGGAAGGGCGCACCGGACGAGGTAGAACTGGACACCCATGACGATGAGTTCCGTAAGGACCGAAGCGGCTGCGGCACCTGCTGCCATGGCGTAGGGAATGAAGAGCAGGTTCAATATAAAGTTACAGACCGCACCGACGAGGACGCTTTTTGTGAGGATGGCCTGTTTGTTGGTCGGGACAAGGTACTGGTTTCCCGTGACGTTACTGAGACCAATTGCGATGACAATGAGGCTTAAGATGCGGACGAGGGGAATGACAGGAAGATAGTTGGGCCCAAAGAACCAGGGCACGAAATTAGGGGCGACGGCCATGAGACCAAAGCAGATGGGGAAGGAGAGGAGGGAAACGAACTGGTAGGAAAGTTTCATCCCTTGGATGACCTTCTCATGGTCCTTGCGGGCAAAGGCATAGGCCATGCGGGGAATCATGACGGGAATGAGACTTGTCACAATGGTGAGGGTGATGCGCACCGTCTTTTCGGCTTGTTCGTAGTAGCCGTTTTGCAGGGTCGATGCGGCGGCAAGACCAATCATGGTACGGTCCATGAGGGTATAGAGATTGACAGCAATTTGGGGGATGAAAAGGGCGATGAGGGGCGACAGGTGACGGACTATGTGCAGTTCTTCTTTCGGGACGCGGACGAGATAGCGGGGAAGGAAGAACCAAAGGGACAGGTTGGTTACAAGGGAGAGCCCTGCTAGAAGGCCGATGTAAAGGCCCAGGTCCTCGGGAGAATGGATGAAAAGAAAGAAGGACGCTACGGTGATGAAGCGGAGCAGGACGTTTCGGGCTGCAATCTTACCAAATTCCTCGAGCCCCTGAAAAAACCAGGTGATATCAAAAAACGTAGCGGCGATGTTGAGGCCTTGGAGCATGAAGATGGCTCTGTGGTACATGCGGGGGACGACAAAGGTGCTGTAAGCTGTAAGAGACAGGAGCATGAGAACAAGCCGCAGGAGCGTCAGCTCAAAAAACGTCTTGCTGCGGCCCTTGGGGTCGTCCTGCCTGTAGGCAATCTCGCGCTGTCCATAAAGTCCGATGCCTAGGGATGCGAAAAGGGAAAAGTAGGAAACAATGGAACTTGAAAAACTCGCAAGACCAATGCTTTCCGGACCCAGGACGCGGGCTAGGTAAGGAATCGTAATGAAAGGTGTCAGGACCACCAGGATCTGGTAGGAAAGATTATAAAAATAGTTTTTCATAAGGCTTTTTTTCATCGATAAAGAATCCTTTGACGTAGTGTAGGTTCATTATACTATGAAAGGAAGGAGAGAGGGGGAATTTGTGGAGGATTATTTTACTCGGCGAACAAATCGCGCCGATTTTCTGCACGAAGTGCCTTCATTGCTTTTGAAAAGATTTATGAGATGGCAATAAAGGCATGTCGCATCGTAATTAGGATACGTACCACAATTCCATTTTAAAGACGCCCGAAAAAATGGAGCCCTTGGGCGGGCCGCTTTTAGGAATTTTTTCGGATTGCAGAAGAAACATGATTCGCCTAAGTCTCATATCGGCCCATCTGTGTTGTCAAAAAGACGCAGGCTTCCTAGCAGCACGGAAATGCGCGTGCGGCGTCGTCAGCCTGCACTTTTTTCCTAGCATCTAAACCAATCTGAGCCCCATTCGAATCATGTAAATAGAAGAAAGACCAGAACGCCGGCGCCAAACCGTCTCCCTTCGGTCGTGTGCGCCGAATTGATTTTTCGATAACACGGTCCGTGAGCCGAATCGCGTTGGCAGCGTCTTGCGATTAGCGGTTTTGGCCCATCGAAAGCGGAACGGCTTTCGCCGTCACTAAGGCAAAAGACCGTAACGTGGGCCCTGAACCGAACGTAGACACGAATTCGGTTCAGGGCTTTCTTAAGATACATTTCTCATGGTAGTTAGTATGGTTTGAATTAGTTGGGACGTTTACCCGGGAGAATCTTAAGCAATACAACTCATCATACTATTACTCTGTTGAAATCAAGCAACGAACTCTATATTTCAGCACTGCCTGCCTTCGTGTTTTGCCTCTGATCTCGATTTCTTCGAAATCGATCCGCCCCACCAGGGCGGGGGACCGAAACCGGGAAATTTCAACAAGTTTATCATCATTAGAGTTTCCCGGTTTTGGTGGTGGATGAGGAACGGCAGTGACGTCTCCATACGAACGGCAGTGAGGCAGATTCGCCCGGAGTTTCGAAGATCGCTTTTGAAGCGGAGCGAAAGTCCGAGAAACATGTGTGAGGGCGAGTTTCATTCGGACCCGTTCCCCCGTAAGGAGGCGGTTTGGGTCCGGCGTTTTCTCTTTGTTCTCTGGTCTTTTTTCGTTTACTTAGTATGTGGAAATAGGGAAAAGACTAAAATGGGACGATTTCAGTACAAGATAGGGATCATGATTTTCGATTTTTTCATTGACAGGTTTGGACTGCCTAACTATAATAAAATGCGAATGCGAACTGTTTGCAAGTTAGGAGCTGAATCAATTGAGGAAATGGATCGTTTTATTTTTGATGGCATTTTGTTTTTTAGGTAGGGCAGAGGCAGCGGGACATATTGAAGGAGTCTCCTATGGTGTCAATCAGGAAGGCCAGCTGCGGGTTGTCATTGAATCGGATCAGGCACTTCCATATAAGACCAAGATTTTAGAGGGGGAGGCCCATATTTTTGTTAAGGGAACGCTGGACCCATCCATTGTCCCTATTTATCATCCTCGTGAATCCACCCATGTGAAAACGGTTCGTTTGCAAAAGACACCAAAGGGCACGCTGATTCATATCCATACGGATGAAAATCCGACGCGCGCTGATTTCAAGGTTTTTGCTTTGAAGGCTGATCCTGCTACAAAACGACCTTACCGCATCGTCATTGATGTCGCCCCTGTATTTGAGCGAGGATATCGTGTGGGAGGCGGCCTTAAGGGCAAACGCATCACCCTTGATCCTGGTCATGGCGGTTCGGACCCTGGTACCCATGGGCTTGAAAGCGGGCTCAAGGAAAAGGAAGTAACTTTGCCGCTTGCCCTGCGTGTCAAGAAGCTCCTTGAACAAAAGGGGGCGGTCGTTTATCTGACACGGTATAGTGACCGGGATGTCTATGGCCCAACTGCAACAGATCAGCAAGAGCTCCAGGCAAGGGTGGATGTAGCTGAAAAGTCCGGATCTGACCTATTTTTGAGCATCCACTGCAATGCAAGTACGGATCGAAGCGTCGGTGGTTATTCTACGTATTACACGCCAAAGACCCCGTATGACAAGAAGCTGGCAGATGCGCTCCAAAAGGAGCTCATGCAGACGGCCGATGTGACCGACCGCGGCATTTTTGATTCAAGGCTCTATGTCAACCGCAAGTCGACGATGCCAAGTGCGCTCGTAGAGTGTCTTTTTATGACAAATGCAAGAGAAGAACAAATGCTTTTGAGCGATGCGTTCCTTGATAAGATTGCAGAAGCAATCGCTAGGGGAATTGAACAGTTTGAGGGGTGAAGGGCACGCTGTTCTGGAGAATCGGAGCGATTTTTGCTCCGAGTAAAAAAGGACGGGGGAGCGGAGCGCAAGTCCGAGAAACATGTGTGAGGGCGAATGAAGTCCCGCCCCCTCCCGTAGGGCGGTTTGGGGCGGTGCGCTACGGTTTTTTGCCTTCCCGTTTTTCCCCTCCCAAATCCACCATGAAGAATTTTCTTTTCCCTTCCTTTTATGATAAGATAGGGAGGGTAGAAAATTCATCCGCCGATGCGGTGGGAGAGGGACGGACACGTTGTTATGGAGAACTTGATTGTTGCTTTTTCGGCAGTTGCACCGCTGATTTTTTTTATGCTGGTTGGCTATGGGTTCCGCAAAAAGGAAAAGTTTGACGACTCGGTGATTTCCAATTTCAATAAGCTCATTTTTCAGATTCTTTTACCGGTCAATATGCTCATGAGCGTCTATCGGTCCGATATCAAGAATACGCTGGATCCGAGGATGCTTTTTTATGCCATCGGCGCACTGCTTACGGTCTATGTCATTGGTTTTGTTTCGACCTGCGCTTTTGTGAAGGAAAATCGCAAGCGAGGTGCCATGATCCAGGCCCTTTACCGCAGCAATTTCCTGCTTTTGGGGGTCCCCATTGTAGAAAATATCTATGGTACGGACCATATTGGCATGCCTCTTTTATTATCCGCGTTCATTATCCCCATCTATAATGTGCTTGCCGTTTTTACACTTGAAACGTTCCGTGGAAACCGTCATGGTTTTCACCCAGGGACGATCCTTATGGGCATCATAAAAAACCCCATGATCATTGGGGCTATTTTAGGCTTTGCCTTAAAGCTCCTGCCGCCTTTGCCACCCCTTGCGGTTAAAACGCTGCGTCAACTGGCTGCTTGTACGACGCCCGTTGCTTTGGTAGTCCTCGGGGCTTCTTTCAATTTTTCCGGAGCTGTTAAGGAAATCAAGGAAGTGGCCTTCTGTGTTGTGGGTCGTCTTCTCATTGCGCCTTTCCTCACCCTCGGCGGAGCCATCCTGATTGGAATTAGGGGCATCCCGCTGGCGTCCATTATGGCCATGACCATTACTCCTTGTGCTGTGGCTTCCTTTGCTATGGCCCAACAGATGGACAGTGATGGGGAACTTGCAGGCAACGCCCTTGTCTTTACGACGATCTTTTCGGCACTGACCATGTTCCTTTGGGTTTATGTATTGAAAGAAATCGGGGTTTTGTAATAAAATAAAAGCATCACGATTAATTGGAGTGAATATTATGGAAAGTAAAGGAAAACTTGTTCCTAAGAACGAACGGATCCTGCGGGCTGCAGAAGCCGTTTTTTCGAAAAAAGGATACCGCCAAGCAACGCTCGATGAAATCGTAAAAATCGCCGATACGGGAAAGGGAACCGTTTACAAATATTTCAATAATAAGGAAAATCTTTTTTATACGCTTATCCATATGAAAAATGAAGTGCTTCTTGATGCCCTTCGTCACAGTGTGTATGAGTATACTACGTTTGAAGACCGCTTTCGTCATTATTTTCGGGCCTTGACCTTGTTCCTTGATAAAAACATTGTGCTCTGGTCCGTTCTCCTTCTTGAAATCATGTCCCCTCAGGCTGGCAGCTGATCTGGAATGATGAGAAAGAGGATTATGATGTTGTGACCCGTTGGGGCAAGGACCCTTCTTTGGCTGAGATCGAGACCCAGCGCCGGTATTTTGATATCATCCGCAGTGAAGTGGAACAGTTGCGGAGAATCTTTCAGCGCGGTGTCGATGACAAGTTTCTGAAACCGGTGGGGGACATGAAACGCATGTCCGGCAATATTTATTTTTCCTACACCATGACTATTTTGCAGGGCTTTATCACGCCAACCAACATGGATGAAGCGATCGAGCTTTTCCTCGATCGTTTCCTTCATGGCCATTGCAACCAAAAGGGGTAGCACGTGGTGTACGAATGAAACATCAAAGGAGGCTTTCCTTCGGGACGGCCTCTTTTTTGTCTTTTGTTCGTCAAGGCAGGGACAATATGATATACTACAGGTCTAGGATGTAATCTAGGAAAGGGGACCTTCCCGTGTCTTTTTGGAACGAGAAAATCAAACCTCATCTTGAGGGCCATCATAAATTGATCATTGCGGTTGTTCTTCTTGCCGTATTAGCAGGGACGGCTTACTATTTTCGTCTTGATATCAAGGATAAGGTCATCAAGGCCAAACCCCAGCCTATCCAATCCATGGAGCTTGCCAATACGAATTTCGCGCTCCAGGCAATCAACAGCCCGAAGCTGAATGTTCAGGAAATTGACCGCGTCAGTGCTTTTTTTGTTAAAAATGGACATGTCTTTTTCTCTATGCGCAATCCTGATGGATCGGAGACCCAAGTGGAGGCCTTTGACCTAAAGGATGGTGCCTTGGTGCCATACCGCGGATTTGGAAAGGATGGCATCCTGACCATCAAGGAGAAAATGGTCTTTGGCATGACCGTAGACAGTGACAATAACGTCTATTATGTCAAAAAAGGAGTCCACGCTCTCATCAGCGGCAATGATATTGCAAGCCTGCAGGGAAGCACGACGGCGACCCGCATTGCTTTTCTGCCTGGGGAGCAGCAGGCCTACCTTTATGGAAACGATAATTTTACCTTGGCTGACGTAAAGGATGGGGGACTTACGAACAATCATCCTTCCTTCCTCCACAACCGTGCTAATCCCTTTAAGGGCGGCCTTACCTTGGTTCAGGTCATGGACGATGGGACAGTCTACGGCGGCGGACGGATCAAGCCAAATGGATTCAACATTATTGGTGCCTTTAAGCCGGATGGCAAACTGATTCAGTACTACGGCAGCTATCAGCCGACGGATAAGGATTCCATCTATAACCTTGTTGATATGGCCATTATGGACCATTATATTGCCGTCATTGACGGGTTTACCCTGAAACTGTGGCGCCGCAACGGTATGTATTTGGGAAACTTCAATAGCTCCAAACTTCTTGGCGGCGACCTGAATTGTCTCCGTCTATCACCACTTGATGATCGGACCATGCTGATTTTAGCCTATGTACGAAACGCGAAGACGAAACTTGTGGATTTGAAGGTGTTTCGGATGCAGTTCCCGGAATAAGAAAGTTTTGGCGCAATGGCTGCGCCAAAACCTTGAAGTTGTGAGTTTTGAGTTAAACCCTCAAACGCACGGCGCCAAACCGTCCCGACCGGAGGGCGCCAAATCAATTTTTCGATCACACGGTCCGTAAGCCGAATCGCGTTGGCAGCGTCTTGCGATTAGCGGTTTTGGTCCATCGAAAAATGTTCCTCGCTAACCGCTCGTGTGGAGACGTCGGGTTCCCCTTTTATTTTTACTCGGAGCAAAAATCGCTCCGATTCGATGCAGTTACGTGTCATCATTGGTTTTAAAAAGATATATCTGATGCCAATGATGGCATGCCCCGTCGTAAGAAGGTACGTACCACAATCTCATTGCTAAGACGCCCGAAATATGCCTTCGTCGATCCCTTTTGAGTCAGCCCAAAAATCGGGCTGATTTGATGAAGTGTGTGAGGCCACTTTTTAAAAAGGTTTTGTGGAAACAATGGCCTCATGGCCTATCGTACGATGGACCGTCCCACGTTTGGGGGTAGCTTACGCCTGGGCGCTTCTCCCCTTTCTTTATACTCGGAGCAAAAATCGCTCCGATTCTCTGCACGAGGTGCCTTCATTGCCTTTT
>ERZ507416.221-NODE-221-length-9688-cov-19.8345_pt1 | contig 9688 bp, 8 predicted proteins | sample MGYA00512648_ERZ507416 | MGnify/ENA metagenome assembly ERZ507416 | reverse complement strand
AAACGACATAATCTTTTTTACGTTCAGAAATATTTCTTTTGAATGCCTGTTTTCCTCTTTTTTCTTTATGTCCGTTTGGTTTTCTTTTCCCTTTCATTGGTAAATCGTGAGGGTCAAAGGTTTTATCTTTAAACATCCGATATAGTGTACGTACCGAACAAGCAATAGGAAACTCTGCTCGACCAATAAGGACATCTGGAGTCCACCCTTGAGCCACCTTTTTTTGAATGTATTCTTGTTGCCCATCTGGTAACACAATCGGACGTCTTCCGCAGTTACGTTTGTTTTTCTTATATTGTTCATAGTAGCTTATTGCGCTTCCACCAGATTTAAGAAAACGATAGACATTATAAATGGTTTGTCGAGAACGTTGTACTAGATGGGCTACTTTTGAAACAAAGTGTGATTGATTGAAATAAGCTTCTATCATCACGAGTTCAGTTGGTGTAAGATGGGTATAGGTCATTTGTACTCACTCCTTATAATTCTTTCGACGGAACTATTTTGAGTGTAGCACAAATGACTTTTTTAGTTGTCTAGCTTAATTTTAGAATTGGCGTATGCTTAAAATGCGGTTATAGGCTTTTGTATGAACCATTTCAGTAAATTGAAAATTATTTATGATTGCAATCTCTTGTTGGGAACGTGCACTATCTCGAATAATTTCTCCTAATTCATTGGATTGATAGGTAGCGATATTAGTCAAAAGAATCAACAAGCGATTGAGCTGCTCTTGTTCTTGTAATTGTAAATTTGCCCATTTTGATCGATCATTTTCGATGGGGACACGTGTATCCAACCAAAAAAGTGAGGTTGCTCTTTCCCATACAACGTTGTCTAATTCATCCTCAATGACATTCCAGTTAATTGCTTTATAGTGTAAATAATTATTTATCATAGTACCTCCTAAAATATTGTTTGAAAGGGGATGATATGGTGTCATTTTTTATTGCATTGTTTCTGCAATTCTCTCTATATCTTCTGTCGTACCTTTTAGTTCAAATTCATCCAACACGGTAAAACCAAAATCATCGGCGTATTGATAGGCTGTTAGGCAAAATTGTTTATTGAAGTTTCTGTTGCCACTACCAATAATTCCTAAACAATAGTCTCGGTTTTTATTGTAAGTAATCACTTGGCGCAATGGTGTTGTCAAAATTTCGACATCTCCTGTTTCAATACCATTTCCACCTTCAAGATAAGTAGGCAGAAATACAAAATAGGATTCATTGATGTCAAAAGTGAGTGGTTTTCCTAATTTGACTAAATCTTTTACATTCACATAATCTACCTTCTTTTGATATTGTTTTTGACAATACGTATCTAAATCTGCGAGAAAACTCGTGGTATTTCCACTTAAACTAATATAATAGACTTTAATTATTTGCATGTATCACACCTCTTTTTAATAAATAACCACATATATAGTGCTTGTTTTAATTAGAAACGCTATATATAGTGTTTATTGTACATGACATATCGTTATAGAAAATTGACGATGGTCAATTATTTTGATTTTAGAGGAGAGAAAATTACATGAAAAATTCAGGTTGTTTATGCACCGTTCCACTCTTCGCCTCTCTTTCATTAGATGAAAAAAATGAGATAAAGTGTTTGCTTCACCATCAGACGTTTAAAAAAGGAGAAATTATTTTTTCACCAAGTAGTGAAGAACAACTGTTGATTATATCTTTAGGGGCTATGAAAATATATCGAATTAGTAGAACTGGGAAGGAGCAATTAATTCGTATCGTAAAAGAAGGGGATTACGACGGTGAGAACTATCTCTTTGGTCTACCCAATGACTGCCTATATGGTGAAGCTGTTGAAGAAACCAAAACTTGCACTCTCTATAAATCCGACTTTAATAAAGTGATGGCACGCTATCCACAGCTCAGTTATCGATTGTTACAATTAAATGCTTGCAAAACAGTAGCTGTGGAAAAACAGTTGCAGCTTCTAGCGTTTGATCGTATAGAGGACCGGTTAGCCTTATATCTTAACCAACTATCTATAGCAGCAAAAATGGGGGAGCCTATTACTTTACCTATCTCTATGAGAGAGTTGGCAAACTATCTAGCTACCAGTCCTGAAACTATTTCTCGTAAATTAAGAGATTTTCAAGAAAGACAATTGATTACTAGAAAAGGAAAGCAGATTACACTATTAGAAGAATTTTGGTTTATATTTAATTATATATAAAGAAGAAGATATTAAAATTGGGATTGTCATTGCACGATTCAATGATTTTTTAACTAAAAGCTTACTAAGTGGTTGTGAAGATGGCCTTACGCGTTCAGGCGTTTTGACAGAAAATATCGATGTTGCTTGGGTGCCGGGGGCCTATGAAATCCCACTTACAGCCGCAACGATGGCTGAAACAGGTAAATATGATGCCATTATTACCCTAGGTGCGGTAATCAGAGGAGCTACAAGTCACTTTGATGTGGTGGTTAACCAAGCGTCAAGTGGGGTATCTCAAGTAGGCTTAACCCATAAATTACCGGTCATCTTTGGTATCTTAACCGTTGAAAACATCGAACAAGCCATTGAACGCTCTGGTACTAAAGCTGGTAACCTTGGGTTTACTTATGCAACGAATACTATTGAAATGATTAATTTATTCAAAGAAATTAAACAACAATAAGTCATCATTCTATATGAAAATATCTGTAACAGCATAGGGCTAGCTTTAATTTTCAATCATGGTAAGATGGAAGATAGGAAAATAAAGCGCATTCAATTAATTATCAAGCCTTTCTGATGATTTGCGCAAAAAGCTTAAGGAGACTTCATATGACGATTCAATTTAAACAAACATTAGCGCCAACCAAGGATAATTCTGGAAAACCAATCATTTTAAGTGACGCTACCTTCGCTCAACGTAATGAGAAAGTCCTTCAGTTAATGCGTGAATATGACTTCTCATCATTGATGATTTATGCAGATAAAGAACACGGTAGTAACTTTGAATATTTAACTGGTTTTATTCCACGGTTTGAAGAAGCTATCCAAGTAATCAACCAAGACGGAACGTCGACACTGATTTTAGGTAATGAGAATTACAATAAAACCAGTATGGCACGTACACAAAGTGAAGGTATTCTTTGCCCATTCTTCTCTTTACCAAACCAACCTATGGATTTCACTAAAACTTTTGCTGACTATCTTAAAGACGTTAAAGTAGATGCTTCAAAACGAATTGGTTTAGTAGACTGGAAGCTTTTATCTAATGATATGGACAACTTCCACAACCATCATTCAATACCAGCATTTATTGTAGATGGTATACATGAAGTTTTCGGTTCTGACAAGGTAGTGAATGCAACCCAACTATACATGCATCCAAAAGAAGGTGCTCGTGTGACAAACAACGCAGAGGAAATCGCTCGTTATGAATATGGTGCTTCCCTTGCTTCTGATGCTGTTCTTGAAGCAATGAACCAGCTAACCGTTGGCCAAAGTGAGTTAGCAGCAGGTAATCACTTAAATCGCGATGGTCAATATCCATCTGTTGTGACCATTGCAGCCTTTGGTGATCGCTTTGAGGGTGCTAATATTTATCCAACTGATAATACGCTAAATGATGGCGATAAAGTTGCATTAACTGTAGCCTATAAAGGAGGCTTGTCTAGCCGCTCTGGCTATGCAGTAAAAGAGGAAAGTCAGCTCGCTGAACATGATCCAGGATACTTAGAAGAAGTGGTTTACCCATATTTCCAAGCCTATAAATGGTGGCTAGATAATTTAACCATTGGGAGAAAGGGTGGCGATTTCTACCAAGCATTCAGTGACTTCTATCCGCAAGCTACTTATGGCTGGAATTTGTGCCCAGGGCATTTAGTAGCTGACGAAGAATGGTTAAGCTCACCATTTTATCAAGACTCTGATGCAACAATTCAAAGTGGCTACATCTTCCAACTAGACTTTATTCCTTCACAAGCAGGCCACAATGGTGTTTCAGCTGAATCAACGATTGCGGTTGCGGACGCGGCACTACGTGAACAGATTAAGGCTGAACAACCTGAATTATGGGCACGTATCTGTAACCGAAAGGATTATCTAAAAGAAGCATTAGGTTTAGAATTATCAGAACATTTACTACCCTTAGCGAGTACCTTTGCCTACTATAGACCTTTCTTATTAGACAAAAAAACTGCTATCTACTTTGGATAAAAAAATGCCCCTCAAGATTGTTTGCCAAACTTGAGGGTTTTTTGTCTATTTTTAAGTGAATAATGACGGACTATCCAAACGGAATCGCCATAAAGATGTTAATATATGTATAATATTATAAAGAAATTGGAGGACAATGCCCTTGGACGAGCAGATTGAATTATTATTTACCATAGATGAAGGCTATTTGAATCCCTTAAAAGTGGCTTTAACATCGATTCGTCAGAATAATCCAGGCCAAGCTTTCCGCATTTGGTTGATTCACGAATCCATTGCAATGCATACGATTCGCGAATTGCAGAAGCTAACGGATTATCTACAGTTTGGTTTTGAAGCGATTAAAATTGATGGTAGTCGATGGAATAGCGCTAAAACTGAAGATAGATACCCAAAAGAGATGTATTTCCGCCTGCTTGCGGGTGAAATATTACCTAAAGAAATGAAACGCGTGATCTATTTAGACCCAGATATTTTAGTGGTTAACCCTTTATTAGATTTGTGGCAAACAGATTTAGAAGGTTATATGCTAGCAGCTGCTACACATGTTGGATTGACGGACGTTTCTACACGAGTAAACCAAATGCGACTTGACGTTGACCATGCTTATTACAATTCTGGTGTGATGGTGATTGATTTAGATAAAGCTAGAGAAATTATTAAATGGTCAGATATTGCACAAATGATTGAAAAATATAACTTGCTATTAATCCTACCCGACCAGGATATCCTCAACCGATTATATGGTAAATACACTAAGGAAATTCCAGAAGAAATTTGGAATTATGATACGCGTAAATATATGCGGTATTTCACCAAAAGTCTCGCTCAACATGATATTCACTGGGTGATGGCGCATACTGCTATTCTCCATTTCTGTGGTGGCCCAAAACCATGGGACGATAAACATGATAATCGTTTTACCAGTCTTTATCTTACCTATCAAAATCAATTAAAGCGTATTGAAGATTTGATGAAGTAAAGTGAAACAAGTGTTTTTCATTACCTACGGTGGTTTAATGCTTATTTATTATCGTTAAATCATGCTTATACACTTTACAAAATTTGATTTTCGAAATGGCCGTCCAACGAAGTCTGCGATCTTAACCACGAGTTCCATTGACATGGCCAAAAAGTATTATCGAGCGATCAAAGAAATGACGAAAGAACCTGACTGGTTAACAAAAGAGTTTCCTAATCAGCCCATTCGTGAAGGAAGAACGATGGAGGATCCTGATTTTCCACGAATCGCTATTACCTATTCATTAGAAGAAAATAACCAAGATTCAAGTGCCCAACAAGAAGAAATGAAAAAAATTATTGAGGAATATAATCAGTATTTTGATACTGCCTGGTCATTAGCAGACATTGAGCGTTATAACGGAGACATCAATAATTGTTTGGCACGAAAAAGAGCGGAATTCAAACAATTTGGGAAACAAATCGATTTAGTAATCGTAGTGGATCGTCTATTGACAGGTTTTGACGCACCTACGATTCAAACCCTATTTGTGGATCGTAATCTAGAGTATGCAGGATTGATTCAAGCTTTTTCACGTACGAACCGTACGTATCCTGAAAAGACAAAAGGATTGATTGTGACGTTTCGTAAGCCAGCGACAATGGAGAAGAATGTCGAGGATGCGACAAAACTGTATTCAGAAGCAAAAGAAGAATCGGGTTTGATTTATCCAAGTTATCAGGAATCCAAAAAAAGATTCAAGCAAGCGTATGGTAAGTTAAAGGAGGTTTCATCCATGAAATCCATTGATGAACATACGCCACTTGAAATCCGTATCGAGTACGTTAAAGCATTTCAAGAATTGAATCGTGCGTATGAATCGTTAGTGACTTATGACGATTACAATGATGACATGGTGCAGTCTTCAACTTTGAACAATCAAATTCAACTTTTGGAAGAACAAATTGGCGTGTACGAGACCGTGAAGGGGTCATTAATAGAGGAAGAACCAGAAAAAGAGGGAGAAGATTTTTCAACGATCGAATTTTATAGTGAAAATACCACTAAGTTGTATGATATTGATTCAACTTATATTGATCAATTACTAGGAACTTATGCTGCGAATAGTTCAGATGCACGAGAAGAAATTGAAAAAGCTTTGGCTAAATTGAATAAAACAGAAGGAGTCAAAGAAGTTTACCGACAAATTTTAAATGCATTTGATGTGGGGACTTTAGATAGCAATGAAGATATTTTTGTCATTAAACGTCGCTATTTTACACAAGCAAGTGATGAATTGATTCATGCCTTTTCCAATGAGTGGTTTGTTTCTGAGAAAGAATTACATGCTTCTAATCTGCAATATATGCCAGGTGAAGATCCAATTCCTAATATGAAAGCAATTATCAACAGTAAGGATTACGAAGGATATAAAGCCAAACATCCAAAAGCGAAGCCATTTAAATACCCACAAGAAATGAAGCGAGCCTGGCGTAAAATGTTAGATGATGAGTTGATTCCACTTGAGAATGAATTGAGGTAAACGAGAAAATTGAAGAAATTGTATGATAAACATGTTAATAAATGATGCTCGAAATAAAATTTGGTTTTATTTTTACATTGATACGGTAAATAAAATTTGAAAGTAGAAGAAAATATGAACAACAATGAAACAAAAAAAACATATGAACTAAGAATAACTGCTGATGAGATTAAATCAACAGACCCAACATTTACTATGAAGAATCTAAGCTTAGGGGATAATTATCAACCAAAAGATGCTTACTTCCGTACGGCAGAAGGCGAAATAACTAGAAGAAACTACGGTAAAAATGAACGGAAAATTTCAAATCAAACATTACCGCGATTAGCTATTCAAATGTTTGAACAATCGATTGTTTCTCTACCAGAAAGCGAAAGAGCAACATTTCCTGTGTGTCGATATCACTCAGGAGATGAGATAATACGAGGGATTTTTCCAGATGTTGACAGTTTCAAAAAAAAAAGGAAGTCCATTGAATTTTTGATTTATAAATATAATGAAGACAAGCAGATAGTCATCTATTGTTGGAGTATTTTTTCAACTTTATTATTTGTACAAGAATGTTTGAAACGTTTTGGAACATCTGGGGATGAATTTATTCTTGTTTATAAAGGGAAAGAGAAAAAGGAAATACGAGTAGGAGAGACTCAGACTATGACCAATCATTTGCTGAAATCATATGTTTTACATTTACTCAAATCTAAAAACCTTATTCTACGTGGCGCTCCTGGAACAGGGAAAACATTCCTTGCAAATGAAATGGCAGCTGATGTCGTTTCAAATGGCAGAACTACACAAATCAATGAATTGAGCGAAGATGAAAAGAGCCGAATTGGATTTGTCCAGTTTCATCCTAGCTATGATTATACTGATTTTGTCGAAGGTTTACGTCCAACTACATCCGATGATGGCGTTGTTAGTTTCACCTTGAAAGATGGAAGCTTTAAGAGCTTTGTTGAAAAAGCAAAGAAAACAAAGAAAGTAAATGGACAAGATAATTTTGAAGAAGCTTGGGCTAAATTTTTCGATGCGGTAACGGAAGCTAGTATAGAGGGAGAAGGCTACAATAAACTTAAAACATTGACAGGTAAACCAGTACGCAATCTTCTAGCCTATGAAAGAAATGAAATTCAAGGTGTTTATCCTGCTAAAACCAATACTTATCTAAACCATGACCAAATTTATAATGTCTATCGTGGATTGCCAGGTACGCCAAAAGGTGGATTTGATGCTTATCGAAAAGCGATTGTAAAACATTTAAAAGAAGAATTTGGCTTAAAAAACTACACGGCGTCAACGGTAGATTCTACGAATAACCAAAACTATGTGTTTATCATTGATGAAATTAATCGGGGCGAAATTTCCAAAATTTTTGGCGAATTATTTTTCTCAATTGATCCAGGATATCGTGGGCATAAAGAAGGTGTTTACACTCAGTATGCAAACCTCCATGAAAATCCAGAAGAAAAATTCTATATTCCTAATAATGTTTATATTATTGGGACGATGAACGACATTGACCGTTCTGTTGACACTTTTGATTTTGCTATGCGCCGGCGATTTACTTTCTTAGAAATAAAAGCAGAAGATTCAGCACAAAATATGCTGACTCAAGAGAAAACAAAAGAACTTATGACGCGTTTAAATGAGGCGATCGTTGCCAAAGAAAAAGGTGGATTGTCAACTGATTACCAAATTGGTGCTAGTTACTTTTTAAGTATCGATAATGGTGAGGAGACAATGGAACAATTATGGGATACTAAGTTATATCCATTATTGAAAGACTATTTTCATGGTGAACATAAGGCGAAAGAAAAATTAGAAATACTAGAAAAGGTATACTCTAATGACGGTGATTTAGATGAAGCTGAAACCTCTACACGATAATCAAGAAATCAATGACTCAGTTGTGCAACATCCAATCATTACGAACTTAGTTAATCGTGACTTAAGTAGTTTAGAGAAAGAAAATTTTATTATCTTTCCGCAACAGTTAAATCAATCCAAGGATCTAAGTGAAGATAACTTGATATTTCAATCAAGAAATGGAAAAATTTGGACTTGTAATGTCGTAGGTATCCTTAGCGATTCAACAGATGAATTAAGAATTCATTCTAGATTCGCTAATCAAATGAAGCATGAAGATTTCTTTTTACGTTATATGCTTCAGCGTGTTTTGAATTACAACGTGATTAATGATCATTTTAGTGCATCTAAAAAGATGACATACTACGATTTGTTGGTATTTCTCTTTCCTTATTATCTGAATGAAGCAATGCGTAAAGGGACATACAAAGAATATGTCAAACGAGAATACAATAATGCCAATATCAAGGGAGCTGTTGATGTTGCAAAACACATCCGTTCGAATGTTCCTTTCGTTGGAAAAGTTGCTTATCGAACACGAGAGTTTAGCTATAATAATCACCTAACCCAGCTTATTCGTCATACTATTGAAAAAATCCAAAATGAGTACGATTTCTTACTTAGTGGAGATGAGGATACGAAAGAAAACGTGGTTCTAATCAAACAAACAACACCTGGTTATGCTAGATTAAATCAATTTAATATCCTTCAAGAGAATATCCTTCATCCAGTCAAACATAGTTATTACGAGGAGTATTCGGCTCTTCAACAAATCTGTATCCAAATTTTATCGGAAGAAAAATCAGGATTTGGAAGTGATAAAAATCAAATACATGGAATCATTATCGATGTGTCTTGGCTATGGGAAGAATACATTGGAAAAGTCACTGGTTGGAAACATTATGGCAGAGATAAAGGGTTAGCAACAATGCATTTATTTCAAGAGCCCAACCGGTCCCCACGATATCCAGATTTTACATTTAATAATATACCAATTGATACAAAATACAAAAAACATCTTGATACTAGAAATGACTATAATCAGTTAGTCACATATATTCATATAATGAATTTAGACCAAGCAGATACAATGAAAGGCGGCTTTCTGCAACCTACTTCCGATCCCCTTCCTGCAAATCATGGGT
>ERZ507416.192-NODE-192-length-14150-cov-20.6425_pt1 | contig 14150 bp, 9 predicted proteins | sample MGYA00512648_ERZ507416 | MGnify/ENA metagenome assembly ERZ507416 | reverse complement strand
GTGAAGCGGGGGAAAACTTGGAGATAACATCAAAAAGTTACCTATCGCTATAACGGGGTGGCTGGAAAGAAACCTTGCCAGAAATTGCGGATGAAATCAATATTCTCAACTTAACTAGTAAGCCAAAAAATCAAGGATTACTTGATCCTTATGTGATTATGGAGAAAAAGAAGGATTCTGAAAGTCTAGCAATTGATATTCTGACCTTTTTAACAGGAATTTCTAGTCGAGATGGGGAGAAGTTTCCAGTGTTGCGTAAGGCCATTCGGACGGTTACCCAAAGCAATCAACGGGGATTATTACAAGTAATTAATGAGCTTCGAAAAGAAGGCTCACCAGTTGCGGAAAATATCGCGGATCACATCGAGTCCTTTACCGATTATGATTTTGCCCATTTGCTTTTCTCAGATGGTTCGATTACCCAGTCGATTAGTTTAGATAGGCAGTTAAATATCATTCAAGTAGCGGATTTGGTTTTACCAGATGCAGAAACCACTTTTGAAGAATATACCACCATGGAATTGCTTAGTGTTTCCATGCTAATCGTCATTTCCACTTTTGCCTTGGACTTTATCCATAGTAATCGAGAAATCTTCAAAATTGTAGACTTAGATGAGGCGTGGAGTTTTCTTCAAGTAGCGCAAGGGAAAACATTATCGAATAAGCTCGTTCGTGCTGGGCGGGCTATGAATGCCGGGGTTTACTTTGTCACGCAAAATAGTGATGATTTACTGGATGAACGCTTGAAGAATAATATCGGGTTGAAGTTTGCGTTTCGCAGTACCGATATTCATGAAATCAAGAAAACCTTGGAATTCTTTGGCTTGGATCGAGAAGATGAAAGCAATCAAAAACGCCTACGAGATTTGGAAAATGGCCAATGCTTGATGCAGGATTTGTATGGTCGGGTAGGCGTGGTTCAGGTACATCCAGTCTTTGAAGAACTCTTCCATGCCTTTGATACCCGTCCACCTGTTCAAGAGAGAATGGAGTGAGGGGATGAAAAAGAAACTTTTTCGGATTGTGGGAATCGTTTTTATTAGCATACTCACTCTGATAGTTCTATTGAGTTTAGTTGGTACGGTAGCCGAGGCGACAGGGCTAGTTGATGATACAGTTGAAGCAGGAAATCTATATTCCAAATATTCACTGAACAACTATCAACTAGATTTCTTTGTGGATAGCTCTTGGGATTGGTTGCCTTGGAATTGGGGTGATGGCTTAGGGAAAAGCGTGATGTATGGTCTTTATGCCATTACTAATTTCATTTGGACGGTGAGTTTGTATTTGTCGAACGCCACGGGTTATGTGGTTCAAGAGGCTTACAAATTAGATTTCATTTCGGATACGGCTGAAAGTATTGGAAAGAATATCCAAACATTGGCTGGTATTACTGAAAATGGACTCCAGACCTCCGGATTTTATTTTGGGTTTCTATTATTGATGATTTTAGCTCTGGGGGTGTATGTGGCGTATACCGGATTATTAAAACGAGAAACCACGAAAGCAGTTCGAGCCGTGATTAATTTTGTGATGATTTTTCTACTATCGGGTTCGTTCATTGCTTATGCGCCTACCTATATCACAAAAATCAATGACTTTAGCTCAGATGTTAGTGAAGCGGCCCTTACCCTTGGAACCGAGATCGTTGTACCCAATTCAGAAAGCCAAGGAAAAGATAGTGTGGATTTGATTCGGGATAGTTTGTTTTCGATTCAAGTCCAACAACCTTGGTTACTACTGCAATTTGATGATTCCAACATAGAAGAAATTGGTGAAGACCGGGTCAACAAGATTCTATCTGTGAGTCCAGATGAAAACAAAGGCAAAGATCGGGAAGAAGCGGTCAAGGCAGAGATTGAAGACAATGACAATGCGAATCTCAGTATTACCAAGACCATGAACCGTTTAGGGACCGTGGTCTTTTTGGTATTGTTCAATATTGGCATTTCCTTCTTTGTTTTTCTTCTAACAGGGATTATGTTGTTCTCGCAAATTCTCTTCATTATCTTTGCGATGTTTCTGCCAATTAGTTTCTTATTGTCCATGTTGCCGACTTATGAAAGTTTAGGAAAGAAGGCGATTATTCGTTTATTCAATACGATTATGATGCGAGCGGGTGTTACTTTGGTGATTACGACTGCATTTAGCATCTCCACGATGTTTTTCAATATTTCGGCAACCTATCCATTTTTCATGGTTGCTTTTCTGCAAATTGTGACCTTTGCCGGTATCTATTTCAAATTGGGCGACATTATGAGTATGTTCAACCTCCAGAGTAATGATAGCCAGTCAATGGGAAGACGCGTCATGCGAAAACCGCAAATGTTAATGAATCGAAAATTGCGGCAACTCAATCGAAATGTGGGACGAGCTTTGGCTTTTGGTGGTGGTGCAGCAGTCGGAAATAAGTTGGCAAAGGAACAATCAAAATCCAAATTTAAGCCATCCGGTTCTTCTCTACGAAAGAATTCACGATTACCGAACGATCACGAAATACTATCTGACTTAACTAAGGAGAATCCAGTTTCAAATAATAAGAAACAATCCCGAATGAATTTGGCTGGGAGAAAAATCGGCAAAGTTTTGGATACCCAAGCTTTGGTGAAAGATAAGACTAAACAAGTAAAGGATCAGGTAAGGAATACGCCAACGAATTTGAAATACAATCTCCATAAAGGAATCGAAAAGTCGAAAAAAGCACCAGAAGAATTCAAGCGCGGACTGTTCCAAGAAAAAGCGGATCGAGTGGATTTGCGAGAAAAACAACGACAACGAAGAAATGCGAAAATGGACGAAAAACGCAAGATACTGAGTGAAGCAACAAATCGTCAGGGAAAAAGAAGGGCGAATATTCCAATAGATAAAGCAGCTCAACCTCAGAAAGATATGATGCTGAAAAAAGAAGCACCAAAGCGGATTGTGAGAGCAAATCTGAATCCCGAAATCAAACGAAAACTAACTAGTCAAGAAATCATTTCAAAAGGGAAAAGCCAATCAGCAAGTAAGAAAAATTCTTTCCAACAAGTGAAACAGAGGTCCACTCTGCCAAAGCAGACCAATCAAAAAGTACAAAAAAGAATGAACCATCGTCCAAAATCAAGGTCAGGTGAGAAAAAATGAACTTGAAGAAAGTGGGTGTTATTTCATTAACTTTTCTGACCATCTCTTTTATGGGTATTTTGATGTGTGTGGGTTTGTTGTTTGGTGAAGACAGTGAGGGAAATGGTAGTTCTGGCACTTCTCCTGGCGGAACTAGTGTCTCAGAAGAAGTATTGAAACACCGTGCAATGGTGGAAAAGTATGCCAAAGAATCGGATATAACAGAGTATATTCCAATTCTTTTGGCGATTATTCAAGTGGAATCTGGTGGCACAATGGAAGACGTTATGCAAAGTTCTGAGTCAGCCGGATTACCACCTAATTCATTAAGTACCGAGGCATCCATCAAACAAGGCTGTCTCTATTTTGCGTCTTTGGTTAAGCGTTCCAAAGAACTAGGGTGTGATCAAGATAGTATTATTCAGGCCTATAACTATGGTGGCGGGTATCTAGATCATGTCGGGAAAAACGGGAAGAAGCATAGTTTTGCTTTAGCTGAATCTTTTTCAAAGGAAAAATCAGGTGGTCAAAAAGTCGATTACCCCAACCCAATCGCGATTAAGGAAAATGGTGGGTGGCGGTATAATTATGGCAATATGTTTTACTGTTTATTAGTGAAGCAATACCTAACTACAACTCAGTTTGATGACAAAATAGTCCAAGAAATTTTTGATGAGGCATTTAAGTATGAAGGAACGGCCTATGTGTTTGGTGGCTCAAGTCCAGAAACGGGGTTTGATTGTAGTGGCTTGACCCAATGGTGTTATGCCAAAGTTGACCTGAAACTTCCTCGGGTGGCTCAGGATCAATATGATGCCATGACTCATATTGATCTAAAAGATGCCAAACCAGGTGATTTAGTTTTCTTTCATTCAACCTATGATGCCGGTACTTATGTGACCCATGTGGGCATTTACGCAGGGGAGAATCGCATGTTTCATGCAGGAGATCCAGTGGGGTGGACGAATCTAACGGAAAACTATTGGCGGCAGCATCTTATCGGAGCTGGCCGATACAAATAAGAGAAAAGAGGAAAAAGAATGAAGATAAAAATTGAACGGAATCAAAAGGAAAAGAGCCCAAAAAAGAAAAAAGAACGAGTTGTATCCGTGGGTAAGCATCGAAAAATGGTGCTTGCCCTTTGGCTTTTATTGTCTTGTAGTCTTGCTTTTGGCGTTTATAAAAATTTCACCGCCATTGATCAACATACAACTCATGAAAAAGTGGTTATAAAAGAGAAGGTAGTGAATACTTCTGGCGTTGAAAGTTTTACAGAGGATTTTGCGAAAGAATATTTTTCATGGAAAAATAACAAAGAAGCAATTGAAAAGAGAATGAGTAATCTCGAACAGTACCTTACAGAAAACGGTCTCGCTTTAATCCAAGATATGGTTCGAGCAGATATTCCCACGAGTTCCGAAGTTCAATCTGTAAAAATTCTAGATGTTGAAAAACACTCGGAAGAATTTGTCGTTTCATTTTTAGTGGAGCAACATATTACAGAGGGAAAAAAGACGCAATCAATTTCTTCTGCATATCGAGTGACAATCTTTGAAGATGAAAACAGGAATCATTTAGTAACTAGTTTGCCAACAATGATTGGAAAGCCAGACAAGGCAAAATATGAAGCAAAACAAGTAGAAAACGATTCAGAAATTGATGCCAAAACAACGGAAGAAATCACCGATTTTTTAGAAACATTTTTTAAACTTTATCCATCAGCTTCTGAAAAAGAATTGGAGTATTATGTTGAAAATGGTGCGATGCGACCAATCAATATTGACTTAAAGTTTTCGGAGTTAGAGAATCCAGTTTATCTACAAAACGGAAAAAATTTTCTAGTGAGTACAAAGATAAAATACCTTGATAATGTATCAAAAACCACTAGCTACTTTCAGTACAAATTAGTATTACAAAAAAATGGAAACTGGAAAATCGTTGATGTTAAATAATAATGACTCAATCTAATTTTATTAGAAGTTATAAGTAGTGTAACTTATTTCAGGCAGAAGTCGCCCATCCTCTATAGGTGGGTGATGAATGCCATTCGGTAACTCGAAAACCGACAATTAAGACATAGTGCCTTTTTATTTTAATCCATGTCATAATCAGTCTATATAGGAAATGGTTGATATACCATGGAATTAGATACAAATAATCATTCAGTTTTTCTTCTTGGTTACCCCCTTATTTTAGTAGTGAAACATTGTAAACATGTCATTGATGATGTAATGTCAGCTTATGCAAAAACTGCCTTTGAAAGAATTTCAGAATCACATCACATTACCTTAGATGAATGAAATCGTGATAAAGAATACTTTCATATTATGCTCAAAGCACAACCTAAAACCGAATTAACAAAATTCAGCAATGCCTAAGCTCACGTCTGATAAAATGAGACTTTCTAAGGGTCAAAAATTTCCTTTGAATACGATTATTGCTTAGATAAAAGTAAAAGCCTTAGAACTACGGGGATAGCTTGGTTAATAAGAGATATCGTTGTTAGTAAAGACATAGGCTTGCAAGTATGCTCTATTCCCAAGAATCTCCCCCTTCAAGCACCAAGGATCGTTAAATTCAGCTAAGTGGCAAGTAATTCACTAGACGATAATTATCTCCATATTTCAATCTCAGCTTTTCCATTTTTCATAGCAAATTCCGTTATTTTTATAGCATCTAAAAGATTCAGCTTTTCCACTGATCTTTCACCACTTTTCAGCTTTTTTATTGTGCTTAAATTGATACCAGTACCTTTTGATATTGAATTGGAAGTAAAATCATTAAGGGTTTTTTTTATTAAATTCATATCCGCAATTCCAGCGTTCATAAGAATGAAGATTCTCCTCTCATAGACTACTTTGAAAATGGTACTACAGTGGCTGTTTATATATTTCAGTAGGTTACTGTAGTGGTCATCTTATTATAATTAGAAAAGGAACCTAAATCAAAAATGCTAAAGAAAATTTTCATAGTATTAAGCCTCTCATGACTAAAGCCACGGAATTCTTGATAAAAGAGTATACTTGCAAGCCTAAACAGCGGTATCTCTTATTAACCAAGCTATCCCCGTTGTTCCTAAGGTTCTTGATGTTTTCTAAGGCAATGCTTGTATTCATAGCCCTTGGTCAAAATATTGATACTATCGTTGACGTTTCGATTATGATGTATACGGCAAATAGGACAAGTCCATTCTCGAATTGTGAGTGACTTCTTACCATCTGTGTGTCTACATTCTGAACCAATTTGACTAGACGGAAATCATTTATCTATCTTAATGATTTTTTGACAGAAGTATCGAAAATCTTTACATAATCTGGGTGATGTATTCTTATGCAGATGAGAGCGTTGGCTCCGTATTCATAACCAGTAGCCTCTAAAACGTAGTCCATCGGTGGGATACCTAGCTTGCGGTTGCCAGCGGCTTTCGCAGTCTTCTTGTGATCAAATCAAGCATCTCATTGAGCACTAGTATTTTGAAGATAATACTTGAGTTTTTCGGCTTTTAGAAGTTCACTTCATCTTCCATCATCCATGGAAATCCCACTCACCCATACGCAGGCCTCCAAAAATTCTTCAACAGTGGTTTTTTCAGACATTTTTCTGAATACCTCCTTGTTTTTTGATACGCCAGATAGTCAGGAAAAAGGCAACAAAACACAAAACAAAGCTGCCTAAAAAGGTAATCTTCATTCCATATAAAAAGACATCCGGCCGATTTGCGATATAGTTAGTTACTTGCTGGCCCATCTTAGCAGACATCGCTTGATATAAGACCGTCGTAGAAAGCGAAATCCCGCTGACCATCCCCAAATTTCGGGCAAAGGAATTCATCGAGCCTGCCAGTCCCAAGTTTTCGATAGTGACCGAGCTCATAACCATCGTATTATTGGGGGACTGGAACAAGGCATTGCCGGCACCCATGATGGCAGTAGCGACAATGTATAGCCACAAAGGAGAGTCCACTGACAAAAACATATACATGACCTGGGTTACCGACAATAAGCCCAAGCCTACTAATACCAAAATCTCCGGGCCAACCCGGTCGGTCAGGTAGCCGCTTAAAGGCGCCCCGACGACCATCATCAAAGGAAAGACCATCATCAACAGCCCAGCATAGCTAGGACTCAACCCGCGAGCATTTTGCAGATAAAAAGGAATCACTACATTGACAAAGAAGTTGGAAGAAAAAATCAACAAGGCTGTAATCAAGCTCATGGTAAAAATCTTGTTCTTAAAAATACCGAAAGAAATCAATGGAGAGGCTGCTTTCTTTTCAACTTTTAAAAAGCTGACAAAGGCAATCACTGAAATTACGAACAGTACAAGGGGGACTGGATGGAAAAAGCCACTTTCTTGCCCCAAAAAGATTGCTCCAAAAAAGCTGATAATCGTAGCCGCAATGGCAGCAAAGCCCCCTCCATCGATTGTATGGCCGCTCATGGTGATATCTTTTGGTAAGAATTTTTCAGCAATCAACATCGTTACGATTCCCACCGGTACATTGATCCAAAAAATGTACGCCCAAGAAAATTGGGACAAAATCAAGCCGCCAAGACCTGGTCCAGCAATCGAGCCTAATGAAACAAACGCACCTATTGCTCCCAATGCCCGACCACGTTCATGTATGGGAAAGACTTCCGTGATGATTCCGGCATTTGTAGCCATAGTCATACTAGCACCAATGGCTTGTACCACCCGTGCGAACAATAAAATACCTAGCGAATGATTGAACCCACACAACAGCGATCCCAAGACAAAGATCAGCGTACCAATCCGAAATACTTTGATTTTCCCACGGCTATCGCCAATTTTACCAAACAGCAACAAACAAGAACAGACAATCATCAGATAAACGGACACTACCCATTCCGCTTGATTCATTGGTATGCCCATATCATCTGAGATGGTAGGTAGTGCAATATTGACAATACTGCCATCCAATGTGGACATGAAGGTAAACATAGATATAGCAATCAAAATCCACCAGCGATTTTTTTGGACTTTTGCATCTTCTTGATAACTATACATAATAGGATTTCCTTTCTAATGATCGTGTAGCTAAGAACAATATAACCTATGTCTACTGCCCAACAACTTCTCGCGACTCTAGCCATAGGAAGCTTGAGTAATTTCGATTTGATATCCTCATGTAACCATGTAAGTTGGAGATGCTTTATTTGAACTTACTCTATAGTAACTAGTGATAATTCGCTTTACTTTCTTCTAGCAATTTCTAAAAGTCGACTTCATTGTTCTTCAGATTAATAGTGTGAGCTATCTCGTGAGACGTAAGCAAATTTCCATTCTACTTTTTCCCAATTTTTTCATATTTATGGTGTTGCACCTATTTGTTTTCCAATTTGCTTTTCAAATACATTGCTATGATATTCAATTCCATAGGATTATACTAAATATCAATAGTATGAATAATATATTATAGATGTTTATATATCACTGTTAATTATTATCCACAATAATTAATGATTACCTCGATATTTGTCAATCAAAGGTTGAAACAATTTATTTTCAGCATCTTTTCTAGCTTGAGCTGCACTCTTAATAGAATCATACGATCCTAAATAGTACCTCTTTTTTTTTAAAGTTATATACGCAATCTATTTCTCTTTAGAACGATAAACTCCCTTAACACCACTTGTATTATTTTTCGGTAATTTTGACGTTAGACACTCTATTACTGTCCCTTCAACACATGTCCTTGTTTCTTGCCTTTTTAAACATCCACAACTTTGAGTATGTCCAAAAAATAAGTTACTATAACTTATCTCACACATACTGCCACACTCACAATGACAAACCCATTTTGTTTTCCATGAACAGTTATTGTCCAAAGGATACTTTGCAGTAAGTAATCCGAATTTTTTATTTTCAATGTGATGCTTTTTTGATTTCAAACATCCACAGCTTTTTACATCACCTTTTAGAAGTCGCTTTGCCGATACTAACTTTTTTCTCCCACACAGACATTGACATTCCCAAACAACAGTTCCTTCACTTCGCAGTTTAGTTGGCTTGATTGCAACTAACTTACCAAAAGTTTTATTTGTCAAATTTTTATATTTATGCCTATTTTTATAATTTCCACATCCACAACTTTTGGTTCTACCTGATAGTAAGTTTGATCGATATACAATCGTTTCATTCCCACAGTCACATAGGCAACGATATTTTTTATATCCATTATGAGTAATCTCCTCAACAACAGTAAGGTGACCATATCTTTCCTTCACTGCACCTACCCTCCCAAGAAAGAAGTACCATATAATTTCAATTAACTTTTAATAAATCAGAAAAAAATATTTCCAATTTTTCTTAGTCTGATTTTATGACTAATTTACAATACAAGACTGAACGATACGTACACGAAATCCTCAAGATAGATAAATTGTTTTCATCTAGTGAAACCTGCTCAAAATATGAGCATAAAGACGGCAATAATACACTCGATATTCGATAATGGACTTGTTTTATTTGTCAAACCCATCGTAATCGAGATATCAATTCCAGTCTCAATATCCTGATCAAAGGTCTAAGAATCCAACCATTTTCTTGTTACTTTGTCAGATTGATTACCTTTTTTAGTCTCCGAATAATAAGGTTTTCGGATCAACTAACATGCTCTGAGAAAGACTACTATCTTTGCAAATTTCCAAATGAAGGTGTGGGCCAGTACTATTCCCAGTACTTCCTACATAGCCAATTATTTGTCCTTGCAAAACATTATCTCCAGTTTTTACTAGGTATTGTTGCTGGTGAGCATATAACGCGGTTGATCCATCTTCGTGTTGTATCACCACGTAATTTCCCCAAGAGTAGTGAAACTCTGCTTTAACAACCTTACCAGCTTTAACTGCATGAATCGGCTCACCCTGTGTAGCTGCCATATCAAGTCCTCGGTGAAATTCATTTCCACGATTTCCAAACAAACTGGTTATTGAATAATTATGAATAGGCACTTGGTATCCAGTCTTACTCATTTGTGGACCTTTAACTTCTTTATCATAGTTGGTTAAATCGTAGGTTTTAATTAATTCATTTAGCTTCAAATAGTATTGTGTATCTGTTGCATACCGTCCTGTAAGGAATTTAGTTGCTTCTCGATATGTTTTACTATTAGCTTTTAATGCTCCTGCATAAAAATCTTTATTTCCACTAATTCCCTTAGTTAATAATTTGGCATAATCTTCAAAGCTTTCCTCATAGTTTTCATACACTCTAAATTTTGATTGGGTCGTATAAAGCGTTCCATTACCCAAATCTTCGTTTGTTACCATAATGACAAAGTTTCCATTATAAGTTCCTTTTATCCCAAATAAATTGTAATTCGGTGCCTGAGCTAACTGGCTTTGACCACTGGCAGATTCTAAGATCGCTTGTGCAATCATAACAGAAGCATATAAATCATATTTCTGACCAATTTTTCTCGCAGACTCACCAATTTTCATAATAAAATTTTCTACAGATTCATTTTTGTCAAAATGAATTTCTTCATTACCAGATAGTATTGGTTGTGATTGGAAAGATTCTGTTGATTCTATTTGCTGTGGTGTCGAAAAAGTTTTTGTTTGTCCTTCCGTTTTTGGCGCTTCCTTTTTTGAAGATTCTATATGGTTTGGTTTTGTCACTTTCGAAGAAGTTATTTCACTTGTACTACTTGAAGTTGTTGAAGATTCGGTACTTGAAATCGTACTACTTTCACTTGACGAAGTTGTTGAAGACTCGGCATTTGAAGTCGTACTACTTTCACTTGATGAAGTTGTTGAAGACTCGGCATTTGAAGTCGTACTACTTTCACTTGATGAAGTTGTTGAAGACTCGGCATTTGAAGTCGTACTACTTTCACTTGATGAAGTTGTTGAAGACTCGGCATTTGAAGTCGTACTACTTTCACTTGATGAAGTTGTCAAAAGTTCACTACTCTCTGCTGTTACATCGGAATTACTCATTTCAGTCGTCTCGGTTCTTTCTTTTGCAATTTTGTATGTTGAATTTTCGCTTGCCAACACATGGAAAGGTGTTGCTATAAGGAGTTGGGACATTAATATAACTGCTGATGCAAGTTTTAAAGATTTTTTCATTTGATTTACCTCTCTTTTTTCTCTTTAATAGTGTTTTCTATTAAAAATTATGATAAATATTTTCAATGAATTGAGTAATACAGTATATTTCTTGATTTCATTTAGTAACGATTATGTTTCAATGTTTAATCCTGTTACTGCCTTTAAAATAAAATTATAGGGTTGGCTAAAACTAGGATGAAATAAATAATCTAACATTTTCAATTTGTCTAATGTAATTTGTTCTTCTATAGCAAGAGAAAACATTGATAATAGTCCAGATAAATCTTCTTGACTACAAAGTTGTACACCTACTATTCTCTTTGTATTTTTTTCAAAGCTAATTCTTAATTTTACACGACTATTTTTTCTCAAAAAAGCAGGTCTAATGAAATCTTCTATTTCTATATAATCTATAGACTCACTTAATAATCGTGCTGTTTTTAAATTCAAACCTGCTGCGTAAAAATTGTAATTAAATATAGAAAAGCCATTTGTAAATTGGGAACCAGAAGGTGTAAAATCTTGATTGTTAATATGTTGAGTTGCAATATAAGCTGTTCTTAGAGCATTAGAAATAGAAAAATCAACACTACTTCTATTAATGGACGTAAAAAAAGTTGTAGCACAATCCCCAATAGCATATATATCTTTTATATTTGTTTGCTGGTATTCATTAGTTAGATATGCTCCACTAACATCTCTCAAGAGTTCCTTTTCCCCAATTGGACTATTAGATAGAAATCCTATAGCTTGTACGACCATATCCATAGAGTATTGGGTACCACTTGTAGTGACTATTTTTTCAATCTTTTTTCTTCCTAAATATTTTTTAGGACTTTCTGATAGACAAAGATGTATTCCATTTTTTGATAGTATTTCTTCAACTTTATCTGAAAAACTACGGTCGTAATAAGTCGACAACACTCTATCTGCAACATCGAAAAGATATACTTCTTTCCCTCTTTTTCTTATGGCTTCAGCAATTTCAACTCCAATATATCCTGCTCCAATAATTCCTACTTTTTTAATAGTACTATCATCCAAAGCTTTAAAAATCTCTTTTGCATTTGGAAAATTCTTTATCGAAAAAATATTAGCTAAATTATTCCCCGGTATATCTAGCATAATTTGCTTTGAACCTGTAGCTAATATAACTTTGTCATATTCTTGAGAGAATCTTGTACCATCTTTTTTTACACAACTAATCTTTTTATTTTGAATATCAATTTTGTCAACTTCTGTCTCTAGAAATAACTTTTTTATCTCAGAATTTAGTGTCATTCTATTTTGATAAAAAAGATCTTCTAAATTACTTACTTCTCCTTTTATAAATAACGATGTCCCACATTCCAAGTAACTAATTTCTGATTTTTTATCGATTAGAATAACTTCATAATTTGAATCGCTTAAGTTTAGAAATCGAGCTGCGGCTAGCCCTGAATGGTTTGAACCAATAATTACTATTTTTTCCACTTAATTACATTCTTTTCCTTTCTATAAAAAGTATATTCATCTTTAACTAACACTTATTTCCCATCATAAAAAAGCAAAAAGAGGAAGAAAAAGATTCTTCCTCTTCTCAGAGAAGACTTAAGAAATTGATTTTCTATTCATTCTCTTTTTTTCGATTTTTATACCCTAATAATCCTAACGTTCCTAACAGTATTAAACCACCGCTAATAGTAAAGATATTACTGTCACTCTCTCCCGTCTTAGGAAAAACTTTTGAGGACTGGCTTTTGCCTCTATTTTTGTCTTGATTGCTGTTGCTACCTTGATTGTCAGTCTTACTACCTTTACTACCGTTTTTTCCACTGTCTTTTTTGTTGGAAGAAACAACTACATTAGTAGGTTCACTAGTATTCCCAGATTCATCAGTTGCAGTTACTATCACTTTTGTCCCTGCCTCTAATTTAGGAACTTTAACTGTAAAATTACCATTTTTATCAGCTGTCCCATGGTGTTGACTTCCGTCTGGTAATGTAACTGTCACCTCTGCATTTGGTTCAGTTTTACCAGTAACAATTTGGTCACCCTCTGTAATAGGATCAACTTGAGGTTTATTCGGTGCTTTTTTATCTACTACAGAAATAGTAACTTCTACTTCTTCTTTAGATCCATCTGGATATGTTACTACTACAGTACCTTTTTTGTTTCCAGCTGTACTAACATCTACTTTTTCTTTCCAAGTATAAGTAGTTCCTTTTGGTAGATCTTCTTTGTTCTTAATTCCCTCAGATGCATCTGGCTCTTTATTTAAGTCTGTAGTCACTTTTTGTCCTTCAGGATTATATTTATCTGCATCGGAACGAGTATCTGTCACTGTAACGTCTACTTCAACTTCATCAGATGATCCATCTGGATATGTCACTACAATAGTACCTTTTTTATTTCCAGCTGTGCTAACATCTACTTTCTCTTTCCAAGCATAAGTAGTTCCTTTTGGTAAATCTTCTTTGTTCTTAATTCCCTCAGATGCATCTGGCTCTTTATTTAAGTCTGTAGTCACTTTTTGTCCTTCAGGATTGTATTTATCTGCATTAGAACGATTGTCTGTCACTTCTACTGGAACTTTCACCGTATCTTTCGTACCGTCTGGATACGTTACTTCAATGACACCTTCGTAATTACCTGGTGTGTTGGTATCAATTGTACCGCCGGGAGTAACATCTGTTACTGTTGTTCCTTCTGGTAACGCTGGCAAGTTAGTAACATTATCTGTTAAATCTACTGTGCCTCCAATTTCTACTTTTTCGCCTTCTACTGTTGGTTCATATTTATCGGCGTCAGAACGATTGTCTGTCACTTCTACTGGAACTTTCACCGTATCTTTCGTACCGTCTGGATACGTTACTTCAATGACACCTTCGTAATTACCTGGTGTGTTGGTATCAATTGTACCGCCGGGAGTAACATCTGTTACTGTTGTTCCTTCTGGTAACGCTGGCAAGTTAGTAACATTATCTGTTA
>ERZ507416.185-NODE-185-length-14791-cov-10.4915_pt1 | contig 14791 bp, 10 predicted proteins | sample MGYA00512648_ERZ507416 | MGnify/ENA metagenome assembly ERZ507416 | reverse complement strand
TGCTACTAATAAAGATAATATTGCAGATAATAAGCAAAAAATAGCTGATAATAAAACTGCAATAGATAAAAATACTGCTGATATTGCTACAAACAAAGGGGATATTGCTTCTAATAAATCTAATATTGCCCAAAATACTGCCGCTATCGCTCGTAAGATTTCCTTAGGTGGTAACTCTGGTTCTACGAATGAAAAGTCGTTGAGCACAGGTGATGTGAAGTTCAATGTTAAGGGTGAAAATGGCCTTACTACTGTTGCTAATGGCGACGATGTGACTGTTAAACTTGATGATGCAACTAAAGGTAAAGTCGACAATGCAGCTGATCGAGACTTGAGCAACTTAACAGATACTGGTAAGCAACAAGTTAAAGATTTAGCAGTTTGGAATGTAGTCGCTAATAATGAAACGGCTGAAAAGGTTGAAGGTGGCAATACAGTTAAATTCATTGATGGCGATAACATTTCCATTACTCAAAATGGTAAAGATTTCACTATTTCTACTAAAAAAGACGTAACCTTTGATACGGTAACAGCTACTCAAACGATTACAGCACCAAAGGTTAAAGCGACAACTGGAGTTGAAACTCCTCAAGTAATAGGTTTGACTAACACTGCATGGACTCCAGGCCAAACACAACCTGTATCTGGTCGTGCAGCTACAGAAGACCAATTGAAACACGTTGATGATCAAGTAGCAGAAAACAAAGCCAATATCGCTGATAATACAGCTAAGATTGGCAAAAATGCTGATGCTATTGCAGATAACAAGCAAAAAATAGCTGACAATAAAGCTGCAATTGATAGAAATGCAGTAGATATTGCTACTAACAAAGACAATACTGCTGCGAATAAAACAGATATTGCTACTAATAAGGATAATATTGCAGATAACAAGCAAAAGATAGCTGACAATAAATCTGCAATTGATAAAAATACTGGCGACATTGCTACTAATAAAGATAATATTGCAGATAATAAGCAAAAAATAGCTGATAATAAATCTGCTATCACTAAAAATGCTGGTGAGATTGCAATAAACAAAGCAGATATTGCCACTAATAAAGATAATATTGCTAAAAACAAAGACAATATTGATAAAAATACTACTGCTATTGCCCGTAAGATTTCTTTAGGTGGTAACTCTGGTTCTACCGATGAAAAATCTTTGAGCACAGGTGATGTGAAATTCAATATTAAAGGTGAAAATGGCCTTACTACTGTTGCTAATGGTGATGATGTAACCGTTAAACTTGATGATGCAACTAAAGGTAAAGTCGACAATGCAGCTGATCGAGATTTGAGCAATTTGACTCCTGACGGTAAGCAACAGGTTAAGGATTTAGCAGCTTGGAATGTTGTAGCTAATAATGAAACGGCTGAAAAGGTTGAAGGTGGTAACATTGTTAAGTTCATCGATGGCGATAACATTTCCATTACTCAAAATGGTAAAGACTTTACAATCGCAACTAAGAAAGATGCTATTTTTGATACGGTAACGGCTACTCAAACCATTACAGCGCCAAAAGTAAAAGCGACAACGGGGGTTGAAACACCTCAAGTAACAGGTTTGACTAATACTACTTGGGTTTCAGGTCAAACACAACCTGTATCTGGTCGTGCAGCTACAGAAGATCAATTGAAACAAGTTGATAATCAAGTCGCAGAAAATAAAACCAATATTGCTGATAATACAGATAAGATTGGTAAAAATGCGGATGCTATTGCAAATAACAAGCAAAAAATAGCTGATAATAAAGCAGCAATTGATAAAAATGCAGTAGATATTGCTACTAACAAAGATAATATCGCAACTAATAAAGCCGATATAGCAACTAATAAAGATAATATTGCGACGAATAAACAAAATATTGCAGATAACAAAGCGGCCATCACTAAAAATGCTGGCGATATCGCAGCCAATAAAGCTAATATTGATAAAAATACAGAAGCTATTGGTCGTAAGATTTCCTTAGGTGGTAATACTGGTTCAACAGATGAGAAATCCTTAAGTACAGGCGATGTGAAATTCAATATTAAAGGGCAAAATGGTATTGTTACTGAAGCTAATGGAGAAGATGTAACTGTCAAATTAGATGATGCTACGGCTAATAAAATCAACAATGCAGCAAATACGGATTTGAGCAACTTAACAGATGCTGGTAAACAACAAGTTAAAGATTTATCCGCATGGAACGTAGTAGCTAATGGTAATACTGCCGAAAAAGTTGAAGGTGGCAATACAGTTAAGTTTATCGATGGTGATAACATTTCCATTACTCAAAATGGTAAAGACTTCACAATTGCTACTAAACAAGACGTAACTTTCAATAATGTAAAAGCAAATCAAACAATTACAGCACCAAAAGTGAAAGCTACAGAAGGTGTAGAAACACCTCAAGTAACGGGTTTGACTAACACTGCATGGACTCCGGGTCAAACACAGCCTGTCTCTGGACGTGCCGCCACAGAAGATCAATTGAAACATGTTGATGATCAAGTAGCAGAAAACAAAGCCAACATTGCTGATAATACAGATAAGATTGGTAAAAATGCTGATGCCATTGCGGATAACAAGCAAAAAATAGCTAATAATAAAGCTGCAATTGATAGAAATGCTGCTGATATTGCAACTAATAAGGACAATATTGCTGATAACAAAGCGGCCATCACTAAAAATACTAGTGATATTGCAACTAATAAGGATAACATCGCAACCAATAAAGCTAATATCAACAAAAACATGACAGCTATTGCTCGTAAGATTTCTTTAGGTGGTAACTCTGGTTTGACTGATGAAAAATCGTTGAGTACAGGCGATGTAAAATTCAATATTAAAGGCGAAAACGGTTTAACAACTGTAGCTAATGGTGAAGATGTAACTGTTAAGATTGATGATCAAACTAAAACAAAAATCGATAATGCAGCAAATCAAGATTTGAGCAACTTAACAGATGCTGGTAAACAACAAGTTAAAGATATATCTGCATGGAATGTAACGGCTGCTGGCGGTACCGTTGAAAAAGTACAAGGTGGGGATACTGTAAAATTCCAAGCGGGTGATAATCTTGTAGTTAACCAAGATAGAACTACTTTCACATATGGCTTGGCTAAAGACTTGAAAGGTCTAAACAGTGTTACCGTAGGTGATGAAAACGGTGTATCCACTAAGATTACTCCTGCAGGTACAACTGTGAAAGATGCAGCTGGCAACTCTACTGTAATTAAAGGTGGTGGTATGACTATTACTCCGACAGATGCAACAGCTAGCCCTGTATCCCTTACTGTAGACGGCTTAAATAATGGTGGTAAGCAGATTCGTGGTGTAGCTCCTGGCACAGCTGATACTGATGCAGTAAATGTTAGTCAGTTAAAAGCCTCTAATGCTGGTTTACAAGAAGCTGTTAATCGTGTAGGCACTGAAACACAACGTGTTGGTGCTCATGCGGCAGCTATGGCAGCGTTGAAACCTATTCAATACGATCCATTGGAACCAACACAAATTATGGCTGGTATTGGCAACTACCGTGGTGAAACTGCGGGGGCTATCGGTATTGCTCACTACCGAACTGAAGATACTATGTTCAACGTAGGTGTTTCACTTGGTACTAGCCACAACATGGTAAATGCAGGTGTTACGCATAAATTTGGTGGTAGTCGTGAAAGAAAAGATGCTATTCCAGAACGTTATAAAGCAGGTCCAATTAGCTCTGTTTATGTAATGCAAGACGAAGTATCTAGCCTCAAAAAAGAAAATAGTAATCAAAAAACTGTTATTGCTAATCAAGCAGCACGTTTAAATACATTAGAAGCTGAAAATGAACGTCAACGTCAAGAATTGGCTGAAACCAAACAAGGTTTAGATGACTTGCGTGCCGTAGTAAATCAATTGTTAGCCTCTAAAGGTTAAGCATTGAGAACTAATTTTGATAATAGTCTAAGATAGTCATTTGCCTGTAAAGCTAAAGAACCTCTTATACACTGTTGTACTTGATAGGGTATATACATTTCGCATAAGAGGTTCTTTTTGCTATTTTGATATAAATTCTTATTTGAAACACATAACATATGAATGACTTCTCATATGTTGTATGATATAATACAATAGATATAAGAGGTGAAGTAATACCTTTACTATATGATCTTACATGAATAGGAGATAGGATGTTAGACCGTATACAACGATGGCTTTCAATAGATACTATGTTGCCTGTTGCAGAACGATTAGGACCTGTAGGAACTACGAAGCAACTATATGGTAATTATTTAAAAATAGCTTGGCCAGCTACCTTACAAGGTTTGATGTTACAATTTATGACGGCCATCGATTTGGCGATGGTTGGTGCCTTAGGTGCGTCAGCGCTTGCTTCAGTAGGCATTATGGGACAACCTGAGATGGTAATGCTCATCTTTTGTCGAGCTTTATCTATAGCCGTGACGGCAATTATAGCTCGTCGTCATGGTGAAGGTGATGTAGATGGCATGAATGCTGTACTTAAGCAGTCTATTTTATTGAATTTTTTAATTTATGTACCGTTATTATTGATATGCTTCTTGAACTTAGAGCATATTCTACGATTTACGGGGGCTGAAGATAGCTATATTGAAACGGCTGTTTGGTATGGTCGTTTCATAGTTATTAGCTTAATCTTTCAATCCTTTAGCCAAATCGTAGGGGCTGCACTCATTGGATATGGTAATACCAAGGTCATTTTTAAATCTAATGTAGTAGGGAATATTTTGAATACGATAATGAATTTCTTCTTGATTTATGGTATTGGTTTCTTCCCTGAACTTGGCGTTATGGGGGCAGGTGTATCCACTATGATCAGTAGTGCTATTATTGCATTATTGTTGTTGCGTACGATTTCACAACATACTTCTACTGGATTAACATTGCGCCATCCGTCGAAATGGATGTTTGAAAGGCCCGTATTACATACAATGTTTCATGTCGGTGGCAGTTCTTTAGGGGAACAGTTCTTTGAGCGGTTTGGTATGTATACATACACTATGATTGTTGCCTCCTTAGGTGCGGTACCTTTAGCAGCACATTACGTATGTATGAATTTAATGGATATATTTTATTATTTTGCGATGGGTCTTGGATTTGCAGGTGCATCACATACGGGTCAAAGTCTTGGACACAAGCGACCGGATATTGCACGTACTTATGGTAAAATTGGTGCCCGTATTGGTCTAGTCGTGGGCCTTGTAAGTGCATTAATCTTTATTGGCCCTGGTGATTTTTTAGTACAGTTATATACTCGTGAAAGTGATGTTGTTACACTTTCAGCCGCTTTGATGGGCATTATGGCTATCGCAGCATTCCCTCAAGCATTACAGCAAGTATATTCCGGTGTGTTGAAAGGGGCAGGGGATACATATTATATTATGAAATATTCCCTTGTGAGTGTAGCGATTATTCGTCCTATTATTACATATTTATTATGCATTACATTAGGTTTAGGGCTTTTTGGGGCATGGTTATCTTTGTGCTTTGATCAGTCTCTAAGATTATGTTGTTCTTATTTGAGATTTATTCGAGGAACATGGCAACATAAGGTTGTTTAATGAGATGTAAATGATTCTTTTTCACATTGAAAGTTTTAGAAGGATTCATGAAAAAGAAGTGAATAAACTCTTGTCTATTAAAAATTTTTGATGTACAATACGTAATGTGAAAAAAATGACACATTGGGGAATGTGTTATCTGACCAGAAACTTCTGATTTCACGTATATATGTAAGGGATATACATATGAAATGATAAAAGCTTCCTTAGTGCATAAGGGAGCTTTTATTCGTTCAATTATAGTTAGATTTATTAGTATTTATAATAATGATTTTGATGAACTTATAAAACCAGTAATTTTATTATTGTTAGAGAATCTTAAAAAAGATAAATAGTATTATAATTTCGGGAATGTAATATGTGCAGAGAATCGCAGTGATTCGGCAATAGAGAGGGTTTAAATATTTATATTTATAATATTTATAGATAGATATAACTAAAAATTCATCAAATATTCATGAAGAATATTGAATTATATTGAAAAATTGTGTAAAATATAAGCATATTATTACCAAAGCCTAAGTATTATAAGGGCTGTTTTTGGAGGGAATTATAATGAATAAAAAATTATTAGCTTTATTGGCAGTTGCTGCTGTAGGTGTGTCCGTAGCAGGTGCAACTCCTCAAACTCAATTCAATAAAGGTGAGTTTCAAGTTGATCTTGGTGCGTCTGATTCTAAAGCAAAAACTAAAGCTTGGACTTCTGATGCAAAATGGAACTTTGATGGTGGTGTAACATACGCTTTTACAGATAAAACAGCGTTGCAATACCAATACCATGGTTTGAATGATAAAATGTTCGGCACTAGCTATAGTGATAGAATGCAAGAAGTTAATTTGATTCAATCCTTGAACAAAAATTTCGCAGTATATGGCGGTTATGCTCACATTTCTGGTGATACATTCCCTAAAGCAAATAATATTGCTCAATTAGGTGTAATTGGTAAAGCTAACCTTGGCTCCAAAGTAGACGTTTATGGTAAAGCGGGTGTAGGGACTAAGAGAACTACTACTTGGGAAGCAGGTTTAGGTTATAAAGTTAACCAAGACTGGGATATTAATGCAGGGTATCGTTATATCAATACTAAACGTGATGATAAGTCTAATATTTCCTTCCAAGGTCCTGTAGTAGGATTATCTTACCGTTTCGGTGGTCACAAATCCGTAGCTCCTGTATACACTCCAGCGCCAGCTCCTGTATACACTCCGGCTCCAGCTCCTACTGTAGAAGCGCCTGCATATAAAACTCCTAAATTGGATTACTATGTACAATCTATCTACTTTGACTCCGACCAAGATGTTGCTCGTGCAGACCAATATCCAAACTTAACAGCTGCTGTAAATGCTGCTAACCAATATTCTCAAGACCAAGTTAAATTGATGGGTAACGCTGATACTGATGCAAATCCTCAATACAACATTGCTTTGTCTGAACGCCGCGTACAACATGTGGCTCAATATTTAGTTAACCATGGTGTATCTGCCGATCGTCTTATCGGTATTGCTAATGGTGATGTTAAACCAGTTGCAACTAACTCTACAGCAGCAGGTAAAGCTGAAAACCGTCGTGTAGACGTTTATATTCATCGCTAATCTCTAGACTAATCTAGATTAGGCCTACAATAAGTCCACCTTCAATCATGCTCTCTTGTTTATCGAGAATTCGAGCATGCGATAAGGTGGACTTTTGTGTTATACTAAAATTGCATACAATCCTAGGTCATACAATGTTCATTATGCTTTGGTAATGTATGCGATGTGAGAATCGTATAGTTATATAGGTGTAGCTTATTAATAGTGTTATGTGAAGTAGGTTATTATGAAAGAATTCAAATATTACAAACAGCTCATAGGAGCTATTATACTAGCGGGCATTATGATTATGATGGCACTACGTATAAGTGATATTGCTAGTGGTCTTGACGCTATCTTTACGGCTTTTGTTCCGCTCATTGTGGGTGCTTGTATTGCTTTCGTATTGGATATTCTAGTCGTTCGTTATGAACGATGGCTATGGCCTAAGTGTGACTCTGGATGGAAGTATAAAATACGTCGCCCGTTGAGTCTTTTGCTATCCTTTGTAACAATTAGTGTTATTGTGTATTTTATTGCTCGGATGGCGTTACCTCAATTGATTCATTCTATGTCGATTATTGTAGCTGCATCACCGCAATTGTATACGGATTTCCAAACATGGATGCAACATATTACAGAAACCATTCCAATGGCGTCGAATCAAACGATTATAGATGCCCTAAGTGGAGAGAATATTGCTAAATATACTCGTGAATGGGGGACAAAAGGTGGCACATATATTGTAAATGCAATGGGCACCGTATTGTCTTGGACTTTGAACATAGGTCTTGGCTTAATTTTTGCTGTTTATATGTTGCTTGATAAGGAACGCCTTATGTTACAAGGTAAACGTATATTAAAGGCTTATGCATCAGATGAGTGGGTAAGTCGAGTTAGTTATGTAACTCGTGTAGCAGTTCAAACATTCAGTAATTTTTTTGTAGGTCAGTTTATAGATGCCTTGGTTCTAGGCGTGATGGTAGGTATTACTTTATGGCTATTTAATATTGAATATGCTACAACGATTGCTTGTGTAATTGGTCTAACTGGTTTGATTCCACTATTAGGTATTTATGTTGGTGGTATCATTGGAGCCGTTATGCTACTTACTGTTAGCCCTATGGATGCTCTTATCTATGTAATTATTCTGGAGATACTACATCAAATTGAAAGTAACTTTATTTATCCTAAAATTGTAGGTAACTCTGTTGGATTACCAGGTTTGTGGGTATTTGCTGCTGTTATCGTAGGCGGTAGTTTGATGGGGGTTACTGGTATGTTGATCGGTGTACCTTTAGTGGCTACATGCTATAAATTGATTATGACTGATGTAGATGGACGACTTGCATCTAATGAAGGTTTATAGTATATTGTCTAAATGATATGACTATTTACATATTTTTCGTGTTGCTGAATATAGCATGAACTTATAGAAATTCTAGTGTACTAATAGTTTGATTAATAGAAACATGATATCTAGTAGGAGGATTATAATGAATAAAAAGTTGATTTCTATGGCATTAACGGGGGTATTAGCAGTGGGCATGTTATCCGTTGCTACACCAAGTGTGGCAGATGCACGCAAAACAAAGCCTGAAACAAGTACGGATATTTCTGTAAAACGTGCACCTGGCGAGTCCATAGTTATGACTATGAGCCAAATTGGAACTATTTTCCAAAATCGCTATCCTAATGCGGCGCTTCATTCTGTAGAGCTCAACTCTAATGACTTGAACTATGGTTATAAAGTAGTTGGTTATAGTAAGTATCATCAGTACAAGATGAAAATTGATGTAATCACTGGTAATGCTTCTGATATGGAAGAGGGGGGCAAACCTAAGAAAGTTATTGGTGAGATTTTCAATAAAGATAAAGTTATTGAATCAACGCAAGCAGAACGTGTTGCAAAACAACAACTTGGAAATGATGCTGTTATGAAGGGCTGGAAAATTGAAGCTCATAATGGTAAAGTTTTATACTATGTGACTATGCATCAAGATGGTAAAAAAGTAGTTGTTACAGTAGATGCTGAGACAGGTGCTTATGTAGAACAATCTAAATCCTATAAATTACCACCTGAGCCAGATCAAGGCTTCGATGGTCGTAAAACAAATCTCGTTTGGGGTTCTGATATAGATATGGGCCGCTAACCTATCTATTGATGATTAATAAGAAAAGAGCCGAAGGCAATGCCTTTGGCTCTTTTTTGCGATTCCGATACTATAAAATATCGGTTGATAGTGCTCTTATGTTAGAATATTTTTTTTACAATAGATATGTTTGCAACAAAAGGACTGCGCCTAGGTTTAGTCCTTTTATTATTTATAACTATAGTTGTATTACCAACGATTTTCGTAGTACACTTGTGTCCACATGATAACCTCGACGAGGGATGGATGTGGGCTCATAGTTTCGCCTACAGTGATAACGGATCTAGGGTCCATTTCACGAGTAATACCTTTTTCACGTAAACGTTTAGTGCGTTCAGAAGCAATTTCTTCGTTGATTGCTGTCAACGGAGTTACACCACTATTCATAAGGTTCACATAAGGCTGGAAGAGGATAGAGGCTTGAGGACCTACGACATGCATACCAAGGATATGGTTGGTGTCTTTATCTACCACAATTTTTACAAATCCATCGTTTATATCTCCAGGGTTGATACCCATTGCATAGCCTTTTGCAGTGGAGGAGTAGAAGTTCTTCCCAACCCCTACATTGTAACCCGCTTTGATAGCTTCAGCCTCTGTGAGACCTACACTACCAACTTCAGGATAGGAGAAAGTAACTTTTGGTAATGTATCATACCTTGCCCAACGGTAATCATCTTCACTTGTTGCATAGAAGAGATTGTGAGCAATGATATCTGCTTCGTAGTTTGCACGGTGACGGAATGCCGGCTCCCCATTGACATCACCTAAAGCGTAGATACCATCAACGGATGTTTCTAAAAATTCGTTAGTTTTGATCCAGCCTTTAGGCCGTGTTTCAATACCAGTATTTTCTAGGTGAAGTTCTTCCACAGCTGGACGGATACCTGCAGCTACAAGGATTTCTTCAACTTTAGTTTCTGTAATTTCGCCAGTAGTACGATCTTTAGTAACTACTACTTTAAGGCCATCCTCTTGGCGGATTTCAACAGTGTCTTGGTTTAGAAGTACGTTAATACCACGTTCTCTGTAGTTGTTAAGCAAGTGTTCCGATATATCTGCATCTTCTTTAGGAACTAAACGTACATTATGTTGTAGAATTGTTACTTTTGTACCAGCGGAATCAAATACATGAGCGAACTCAACACCAATCGGACCCGCACCAAGTACAGCAAGGGATTTATATGGTTGTTTAGGGAATTTATCACCAAAGAGACTTTCACTAGTAAGGAACCCTGATTCTTGAAGACCTGGTACATTAGGTACATTACTATAGCCACCAGTACCAAGGATAATTGTAGGCGCTGTAATTTCTACAATGCCAGACCCATCGTTAAGATGGATGTTCATCACTTTATCAGATACAAAGCTTGCTGCGCCACGATACACATCTACGTTGTCATAGGCATTGTAATAATCATAGATGCCTGCAGATTCGTCAATTTTATGCCAAGTACGCTTGGACACAGTATGCCAGTCCATAGTAGCAGGTCCAACGTTAACGCCAATTTTTTTGAATTCTTTTGTTTCTTGAATTGCATTAGCTGCTGTAACCATAACTTTTGTAGGAATACAACCGCGAGTTAGACATGTACCACCAAATTTACCTTTTTCTATGATTGCCACTTTAAAGCCTTTTTTGAGCGCAGCATCAGCTACGATGGTTGCGCCGCCTGTACCAACTACAATAATATCGTATTGTTTCATGTTGATTCCTTCCTATATATCTACTAATAGTTATTATCATTAACTATATTATACCACTACATTGAAGAAAATCAATATAGTTTGTTAATGATTGGTGAAAGTTTATATTTAGTTTATCCAAATACATAATATTATTTCCAGAAAATTAAGAGGCGCGGATATATGTAACTTTCACAAAGTCCTATAAAAGAATGTACAATTAGTTTACAAAAAAAGACGGTCCCAAAGGACCGTCTAAAAAATTTTAGTTCCAATCTTGATGATAACCGCGTTTTGCATAATCAGCAGTAGCAGTGAAGAGGATATCTGTGCTAGAGTTAAGTGCAGTTTCCGTGGAATCTTGTAATACGCCGATAATAAAGCCTACGCCTACAACTTGCATTGCTACATCATTGGATATACCGAATAGGGAACAAGCCAATGGAATGAGTAACAAGGAACCGCCTGCAACACCAGAAGCCCCACATGCACCAATAGTGGCAATAACAGATAATAGGATTGCGGTAGGAATATCTACAACGATACCTAATGTATGCGCCGCAGCTAATGTCATGATTGTGATTGTAATTGCTGCACCACCCATATTGATTGTAGCTCCTAATGGAATGGATACGGAATACATATCTGGATTAAGTTTCAATCGTTTGGCTAAATCAAGGTTTACGGGAATGTTTGCAGCAGAACTACGTGTAAAGAACGCATAGATTGCAGATTCTCGTAAGCATTTGAATACCAATGGGTATGGATTACGACGAAGGTAAATAAAGGATAAAATTGGATTGATTACTAGTGCTACAAAGATCATAGAACCAAGTAATAATACGAGTAATTGAAAGTACCCAATCAAGGCTTCGATGCCGTTAGTAGCAATGGATTCTGCTACAAGGCCCATAATACCAAGAGGGGCGAATCGAATGATCCAACCTACTACAGTAGTAATAGCTTGTGCAATGGACTCTATAACTTCCTTCGTATTCATCGGTGCATGGCGTAAAGCACCACCAATGATAAGTGCCCAACCTAAAATACCGATGTAGTTAGCAGTCATTAATGCTTTTACTGGATTATCAACTACATTTTTTAGTAATGTTGTCATAACCTCTACGATACCTTGTGGTGGTGCGGCATCGGCGGCACCTGCTGCTAGGTGTAATGTAGTAGGGAAAAAGAAGCTTACGATTACTGCTAAAGCCGCAGATAGGAATGTACCTAGTAAATATAAGGTTATAACAGAGCCCATACCTGTCTTTTGTCCAGAGCGATGTTTACTAATCGCAGCAATTACTAAGAAAAATACGAGGATAGGGGCGATACCTTTTAGCGCTCCAACGAAGAGGACTCCTAATAAAGCAAGTTCATTGGCCACATCGGGCACATAAAGAGCAGTTAAAATACCAATAATCAAACCTATGATAATTTGTTGGATTAGACTGACTCTATTGATTGATTTTACAAATCGATTCATAGTACACTCCAATACTTATATAAAAACAAATAAAATCCCATGATAAAGTATCCTTTCAACATGGACATATGTCATTATACAACGAACATGAAATGGTGGCAATAGATATTATAATCGATAGTCGTATATATTTATTATGAATATAGGTAAAAAATAAATATGTGTGTTTAGTTCTATATTATGTAGCGGAAAATACTAAATACCAGTGTTTTTAGTAGGTATGTATATATTACATAGTCACTATATAGAGTATATATATTAGGATTCTTTTTAGCGTTCCTATAGTGTGGTATACTATGCCATATATAATTCTTGAACATAGTTCTTGATTTGTGAAAGGTCCATAATGAATACTAAAGAATTTAAAACGTATGCAGATAAAGAGAAATTTGTACAAGGCGTTTTTTCTAATATTGCAAAAAACTATGACTTAATGAATACGGTGTTAAGCTTTGGACAAGATTATTTTTGGCGTAAATTCTCTGTAAAAGCGATGAATATCGGTCCTCACCAATATGTACTTGATGTGGCATGTGGCACTTGTGTATTTACGAAGGAGGCATTACGTCAAGAGCCCACTTTGAAGGTAGAGGCATTAGATTTTAATAGTGAAATGCTAAATCAAGGTCGTGTTCGTATTGAGGCTGCTGGTTTACTTAATCAAGTAAATTTAGTACAAGGTGATGCCATGGCCTTACCATATGAGGATAATACATTTGATGCTGCAATGAGTGGCTTTGCAATGCGAAATGTTCCAGATATTAAGCAGGTATTGTCTGAAATGCAACGCGTGGTAAAACCAGGGGGGAAGGTTGTGGTGTTAGAACTTGCAAAACCAAGTATGTTTGGGTTTAAACAGTTATATAACTTCTATTTTTCATATATATTGCCTATTATAGGAAAATTGAGCAAAGATAACTCTTCCTATGCATGGCTTCCAGAATCTTTACGTAGATACCCGCATCAAAGTGAGATTTTAGAAATCTGGAAATCTCTTGGATATGAAAATGCCACCTATCATGAATTGACAGGCGGCATTGTAGCTGTACACGAAGGTGTGGTACCGGAAAATTCTATTGTAGATAATAAGTGATGTTAGCGTCTTGTGAAACTATTAAAGAGCCTTTTTCTACAGGCGTAGTAGTTTCGAGAGCTGCTTTTAGCATTACTGGGTTACGATAGTAACCAGAGTCCATTGTGCTAGTTTCAGTTGTGCTAATGGAAACAGTTTTTACTGGTCCCAATGTACGACCGAGGGCAGCTGCGATAACTTCTGCTTTATGGCGACCGTTTTGAATCGCTTCTGTAGTTAAAGAATCAGATAATTGTTGAGACACATCATTTTGGAATGAAAGGTTGTTGATGTCGTTAGCACCAGCGCTAACAGCGGCATCGACAACCTTTCCTACGTTATCAAGGTTATTGATCTTAACTGTTACATGATTTGATACATTGTAACCTGTATTGATGCGTTTGCCGTCTTGATAGTCGCTCGTTGGATTGATGGAAATGCTAGATGTATAGATGTCTTTTTTTGCAACACCTAAGTTAGCTAATTGACTAATTAAATTACTCATAATACGATCATTATTAGATTTTGCAGCATTGATATTGGTATTTTGGCTTGTAATACCAAGTGTTAAAATCGCATAGTTAGGTGCTACAGATCGAGACGCTTGACCAGTAATATTAATTTCTGAAGTATCAAATGTGCCCTGTGGTGCAGCTAATGTGGTAGTTCCCATAGTAGCACATATAGCAGCTATAGCTACAGCTTTTGATAATAAATGTTTTGATAGTTTCATACTCAATCTCCTTACAATAATGTAATATTCATATTGGTAAATGCTAATAAAAGAAAACTAATTTGTGCTGAAAGTTCTTTATTACAGCTACATTGTACATGATTAATTGTGTAAAATCAATTATTAGGTTTATAGTTGAAAATGAAAATAAAATGAAGATTTTGTAAAATTGAGAATTGGGGGTTGCGATTATATTTTCATTGTACTATAATATGCATACAGTCGTTTGAGCGGCTGTTTCTTAATGAGTGTAGCAATACACTTAGAGGTTTAAAATGAACTTCAAAAAGATTATAAAATGTGTTGACATGAAAGTGGTCATAATGTTATTATAATCAAGTCGTCAATTACGACAGTACTTAATAATGAAGTAGTGCAAATTGATAACAGATCTTTGAAAACTGAACAATGATAGGTAATCAATCATATGATTGAACATATGCCAGAGTGCGGGTTTTGACATAGTCAAAACCAACCATAATTCAAAGTTACTTCAATGTAACGACAACAAATAATGA
>ERZ507416.18-NODE-18-length-104437-cov-6.45509_pt1 | contig 104437 bp, 93 predicted proteins | sample MGYA00512648_ERZ507416 | MGnify/ENA metagenome assembly ERZ507416 | reverse complement strand
GTTCAGACGTGTGCTCTTCCGATCTGAGATATACAGCAAGAGTTGTGAAAAATGTCAAGATCGGCCCGTCACCGAAATGGATGCAGAGATGCCTGGCTTCTAACGGCATCCGTCCGATCAACAACCTTGTAGACATTACAAACTATGTTATGGAAGAATACGGTCAGCCGATGCACGCATATGATCTGGATACCATCGAAGGCAGAGAAATTATTGTGCGTCGTGCGAAAACCGGAGAGAAATTCGTAACACTGGATGGTCAGGAACGTGAGATGGACGACCAGGTTCTGATGATCTGCGATGGCAGAAAGGCTGTCGGTATCGCAGGTATCATGGGTGGCGAAAACTCCATGATTACAGACAATGTGCATACGGTTCTGTTTGAGGCAGCATGCTTCAATGGTACAAATATCCGTCTTTCTTCAAAGAGAATCGGACTTCGTACCGATGCATCCGGTAAATTCGAAAAAGGTCTTGACCCGAACAACGCAAAAGCAGCAATCGACCGTGCATGCCAGCTTATGGAAGAACTGGGAGCCGGTGAAGTTGTAGGCGGAATCGTAGATGTCTGCAATGAAGTAAGAGAACCTTCCAGAGTACCGTTTGAGCCGGAGCGCATCAATGCACTTCTCGGAACAAACCTTACAAAAGAAGAAATGCTTGCATACCTTGCAAAAGTTGAACTGACACTGGATCCGGAGACAAACGAGATCGTAGCGCCTACTTTCCGTCAGGATATCCATTGCATGGCAGACGTAGCAGAGGAAGTTGCAAGATTCTTCGGATATGACAAGATTCCGACCACACTTCCAAACGGAGAAGCTACTACAGGTAAACTTCCGTTCAAACTCCGCATCGAGAATGTGGCAAGAGATATCGCAGAATACTGTGGATTCTCCGAAGGAATGACTTATTCTTTCGAAAGCCCGAAGGTATTCGATAAACTTCGCATTCCGCAGGACAGTGATCTTCGTAAAGTTATTACGCTCAGTAATCCGCTTGGTGAAGATTACAGTATCATGCGTACAACCACACTGCATGGTATGCTGTCTTCTCTGGCAACCAACTACAACAGAAGAAACAAAGGTGTTCGTCTGTACGAGATCGGTAAAGTTTATCTGCCAAAGGCACTTCCGCTGACAGAACTTCCGGATGAGAGAACACATTTTACTCTTGGCATGTACGGAGCCGGTGATTTCTTTGACATGAAGGGTGTTGTAGAAGAGTTCTTCGAAAAATCCGGCATGAAGAAAAAAGTTCACTATACACCGGACAGCAACAAGACATACCTGCATCCGGGCAGACAGGCCAACATCAGCTACGAAGGCAAAGTAGTCGGCTATCTCGGTGAGGTACATCCGATTGTTGCAGATAATTATGGAATCGGAGAAAGAACATATGTCGCAGTGATCGATATTCAGGATATCCTTGAATTCTGTGGATTCAACCACAAATTCAGCGGAATTGCCAAATATCCGGCAGTTACCCGTGACTTAAGTATGGTTGTTCCGAAACATGTGCTTGCAGGCCAGATTGAAGACGTTCTGGAGCAGAGAGGCGGAAAGATTCTTGAATCTTATCAGCTCTTTGATATTTATGAAGGTGCACAGATCAAACCCGGATACAAATCCATGGCTTATTCTGTTGTGTTCCGTGATCATGACAAGACTCTGGAAGAGGCTGAGATCACAGCTGCAATGAAGAAGATCCTGAATGGCCTGACAAACCTTGGAATCGAGCTGAGAAGCTGATGAAACTTTATGTTGTACGGCACGGGGAAACCGTGTGGAACGAACTTCACAAAGTGCAGGGAACGGCGGATATCCCACTTGCAGAGAAGGGAATCGAGCTTGCAGAGAAAACGGGTGAAGCATTAAAAGAAGTCCCGTTTGATCTCTGCATCACAAGCCCTCTTGTGAGAGCGCGAAGGACGGCAGAACTGATCCTTGAAAAGCAGCCACATAAGGTGCCGGTCATCGAGGACAAAAGAATCCAGGAGATCAATTTTGGCGAACTGGAAGGTGTTGTCTGCTTTACAGATGAGCATGTATTTCTGAATGAGCAGATGGAGAAGTTTTTTAATGATCCATGGAAATTTGAACGTCCGAAGAACGGAGAAAATATTTCAGATATTCTTGCACGGACAAAAGAATTCTGGGAAGAGGTAACCGGTAACCCGGATTATCAGGACAAAACGATTCTGATCGCATCACACGGCTGTGCAGTGCGCGCACTTCTACAGAATATTTATCAGGATCCGAAAGACTTCTGGCATGGACATGTCCCGCCGAACTGTGGTGTGAATATCGTCGAAGTAAAAGATGGTGAGGCTGTGCTTCTGGAAGAAGATAAAGTATATGCATAATAAGACAGGCGGTTCGAAAAAGAGCCGCCTGTTTTTTTATGTAACAAGTCCATCAAAGGTTGAGGGATTTAGGGAGGTTGAAGCGGACTTGTCCGCTTTGTTCCAGAAATATGAAAAATTTGTGAGAAACGGGTAAAGTCAGGAAAACAGCTTGTTCGTAAAATTGTGATATGATATGATAGAAAAGGCAGAAAATAGTATGAAATCAATGCTTTTTTGCAAAAAAACAAGAATAAATTAAACACTACAGGGAGGTTAGCTATGAGGAAAAAAATCATGAATGTCGTGTTGTTTCTGGCTGTGCTTGCAGCTGCTCTCGGAATGACATTGTACGTAGGCAACAGTGCGGCAAGTGTGCTGATCTACAACTTTATTTTTCTCGGTATTATTGCAGTTGTCTATATCGTGGGGCTGTTGGGCGGAATGTTTCGCATGAATAAGCTTTCGCTTGCATTGAAGGATGCGGCGGACGAGCTGGAGGATGCCTTTAAAATGCCGGGAAGAGTAGCACCGGATAAAGTGGCATCACTGAACGGAATTTTTCATCATGCCTATCTGGATAGCAAGATGAAGGCATTTACAGACAGTATTGCAAAGAGTCAGGAAGGAATCGTGGACATCGAAGAATTTCTGAATGAGGATGACCTCGATATGCATGTGCATAAGCGGCTTCTGGAAATGGCACCGGATCTTTTTACCAGTATTGGTATCCTGGGTACTTTCGTAGGTCTGGTATGGGGACTTAAGGATTTCCGGCCGTCGGATTATGAGGCAATGACAAGTTCTGTCTCTTCTCTGGTCGATGGTATCAAGGTTGCATTCCTGACATCTATTTACGGTATTGCATTTTCCATCGTTTATACTTCAGGAATGAAGAGTGAATATTCATCTATGACAGAAAATCTTCAGCTGTTTCTTGATCGCTTTCATACATATGTCATGCCAAGCGCAGAGAGTGAGTCGATGAACCTTCTGGTTGCAAGCCAGAAGAATCAGACAGCGGCCATGAATCAGATGGCAGAGCAGTTTTCCGTAAAAATGGCGGACAGTTTTGAAAAGGTTATTACACCAACTTTCAAAAAAATGAATGATTCTCTGGATACACTGGTTGATTCCGTGACCAGATGCCAGGAAGATGCGGTAAAAGAGATTCTGGATGCATTCCTGAAAGAAATGAATGCGTCATTTGAAACACAGTTTGCAGATTTCGGGAAAGCACTTACTCAGCTGAAAGATGCACAGACGGACAATGTAAACTATACGACAAATCTCTATCAGGCTATGAGCAAGCAGCTCAGTGATGCTTATGTAGAGCATGAGACTACAATGAAAAAGATGCTTGAAGAGTCCGTAAGCATTCAGAAAGAATATATTTCTGTGGCTGGCCGTATTGTACAGGATAATCAGACAATCCAGAAACAGCAGCAGGCAGATTACCAGCATCTTGCTGATTATCTTAAGGAAGCAGAGACCTCTTCTGCAAAATTCTGGGTTGCATGTAACCAGACCATGCAGAAATATGTCGAGGCTGCAGCGCATGGAATGGAACGTATTTCTGCAGCGGGCAAAGGTAATGCAGATGTGGCAAAAGCAAATCGTGAAGTGGTTGAGGCGTTTGAACAGAAACTTCAGGATTTTGCTCAGTATCAGAAATTATCCTGTAAGACGATGGAACAGGTTCGTCGTCTGCTTGCAGATATCTCGGCGACAGGAAGCGGAAATAATGTTCAGCTCAGCGGCGGACAGATGGCTCAGAAAGAGACGCTGGAGAGACTTCAGGAAACTATTCAGGAACAGGGTGACCAGCAGCAGGAACTTCTGGAAGAAATTTCCAGAAATATCCGTGAACTTTCCAAGGGAGTCCAGAAAGGCAAATTCGGTTTATTCAGATAAAAGGAGAGACAGATGCGCAAAAAGAAAAAATCAGAAGGCAATGGATTTAACGTCTGGCGTTCTTATTCTGATATGATGGCAGGTGTGCTTCTGCTTTTTGTACTTATTATGTGTGTGACTCTTTTTCAGGCACAGAAAAGTTATAATGAAAGTCTGCAGGAGCGCGACGAGAAGATTGCAATGCAGGAGCAGTATACGCAGGAACTTCTGGATAAACAGAATGCCATTGATGAAAAGAATGAGACACTGCAGAATCAGGATGAGCAGTTAAAGACGCAGGATGAGAAGCTTGCCGAGCAGCAGAAACAGCTGGAAGCTCTTGCTGCAAAACTGAAAGAACAGGAATCAACGCTGAATGCACAGCAGACAGCACTTGATGAAAAGACGGCACAGCTGAAAGACCAGCAGGCGCAGATCGATCAGATTATCGGTGTAAAAGCCGATGTTATTGAGGCATTGAAAAATGAATTTTCCAAAAACAACATAAACGTTGACATTGATGCACAGACCGGTGCGCTGACTCTGGAAGCAAGTGTTATGTTTGATTACGATCAGGCAGAATTGACCGATTCCGGTAAACAGGCACTGGAGCAGATTCTTCCGATCTACTGTAAAGTACTTCTGCAGGATGATTACAAAGATTACCTTGCAGAGATCATTATTGATGGATACACAGATACAGACGGAGATTACAGTTACAATCTGCAGCTTTCTCAGCAGAGATCACTGGCAGTGGCACAGTATCTGATCGACATTCAGGGTAATTTCCTGAATGACGAGCAGTCACAGGAACTCGAGAAGTATCTGACAGTCAACGGACATTCAATGGCAAATCCGGTTCTGGATGCGAATGGAAATGTAGATAAAGACGCATCCAGACGAGTAGAAGTCAAATTCCGTCTGAAAGACGAAGAAATGATTGATGAACTGAATCAGCTTCTTTCGGGCACAGACAGCCAGTCAGATACCGTGGATCAGACAGATGCGGAAAATACAGAAAACAATTAAAAACTTCTTGCATTAGCAGGGAGAGTATAGTATAATCAACAATGTTGTAAAAAAGATGGTCCTCTGTTACAGTCGTATGTATTAAGAACATCCAGATAAGAATAGGAGAGAATAAAATGAACGACATTATCAAAAACATCGAAGCTGCTCAGTTAAAAGCAGAAGTACCGGAGTTTCGTGTAGGTGACACAGTAAGAGTACACGCTCTGATCAAAGAAGGAAACCGTGAGAGAATTCAGATCTTTGAAGGAACTGTTCTTAAGAGACAGGGTGGAAGCACCAGAGAAACTTTCACAGTAAGAAAGAGCTCCAATGGTGTAGGCGTTGAGAAAACATGGCCGCTTCATTCCCCACACGTTGTTAAAGTAGAAGTTATCCGTCATGGTAAAGTTCGCCGTGCTAAGCTGAACTATCTGAGAGATCGTGTAGGTAAAGCTGCTAAAGTTAAAGAACGCGTTAGATAAGAAAATTTCAAAGGTTTCAGAAGCAGGGACAATAACGACAGCTATTGTCCCTCTTTTTGCATTGCATATCGGGGAGGCGCCGGTGGCGCATCCGCTGATTATATTGTGATTCCATTATGGGAGAATGAATATGGATATAAAAAACTGGAAACAAAGTCCAAAAATTCAGGAAGCAAAAGAAAAACTGGAAGACGAAAAAGTACGCGGTTTTATGCGGTGGGGTTTTGAAATTGTTGTGACACTGGTACTGGCTGCTATGGTTGGCATTATGCTGTTTCAGACAGTGACGATGCAGGAAAGTTCTATGGAACCGACGATTGCGGTAGGTGACCGTTTTTTTATAAACCGTGTGGTATATAAATTTTCTTCCCCCAAAAGAGGAGATCTGATCGTGTTTCGAACGAACGCCAGTGATGATGCAGCACTGCATATCCGGCGTGTGATCGGACTTCCGGGAGAAACCATCCAGATCTCGGGTGGACGAATCCTGATAGATGGGGAAGCATATAAAGAGGGCAAAGATTTTCCTATGATCAGTAATCCGGGACTTGCATCCAGCTCTATTACACTGGAATCCGGTGAATATTTTGTTCTTGGAGATAACCGGAACAACAGTGAAGACAGCCGTTATGCAGATATCGGTATGATAAAGAAACGTTATATCGCAGGAAAAATCTGGTTTACGTGTGCGCCCTTTGAAAAACTGGGATTTACGAAAGGTTAGGTAATATATGAACGTACAGTGGTATCCGGGTCATATGACCAAAGCAAAGAGACAGATGCAGGAAGACCTGAAGCTGATAGACCTGATTATAGAGCTGGTAGATGCCAGAGTGCCGCTTTCCAGCAGAAATCCAGACATTGATCAGCTCGGACAGAACAAATCACGTCTGATTCTTCTGAATAAGGCGGACCTTGCAGATGAGAGACAGAATGAGGCATGGAAAGAATATTTTCAGAGTAAGGGTTTTCATGTAGTAAAAGTGGATTCCAGAAATGGAGCCGGCATGAAGACCATACAGAATGTGATTCAGGAAGCATGTAAAGAAAAAATCGAACGCGACCGCAGAAGAGGAATCAAAAATCGACCGATTCGTGCCATGGTTGCGGGAATCCCAAATGTGGGAAAATCTACTTTCATTAATACTTTTGCAGGTAAAGCCTGTGCAAAGACCGGCAACAGACCGGGTGTTACAAAGGGAAAACAGTGGATCCGTCTGAATAAAAATGTAGAACTTCTGGATACACCGGGAATTCTCTGGCCTAAATTTGAGGATCAGGAAGTTGGAATCCGTCTGGCATTTGTCGGTTCGATCAAAGACGATATTCTGAATATGGAAGAACTGGCATTACAGTTGATCGACTATCTGAAAGAGTGTTATACAGGACTTCTTGAGAAACGCTATGGCATTTCTGAGGAGGGAAATGCCGTGGAAATCCTTGGTGAGATCGCAAAAGCGCGTGGCTGCCTCAAAAAAGGGGAAGAGCTTGATTATACAAAGGCATTCGGGCTGTTGTTTGATGATTTTCGAAGCGGAAAGATCGGACGTATCACTCTGGAGTGGGCAGAGCAGGAGAAAAACTGATGAAAAAGATCGGTGAAATAAAAGATGAATTTACAGCGGCGAAAGAAGCTGACTGGCAGAGCATGTGTAACCAGTACCGTGAAGATTCCAGAAGTGGTGTGCAGAAACTGATTTTGCAGTACGAAAAGAAAATAAAGGCACTGGAAACAGAGAAACTCCGCATGGAACAGATGATGCAGTATGAGCATAAATACGAACATCTGGGATATCTCTGTGGAATCGATGAGGTCGGCAGAGGTCCACTGGCGGGACCGGTAGTAGCATGCGCGGTAATTCTTCCGGCGAATCATCAGATTTTATATCTGAATGATTCGAAGAAGCTTACAGCACATAAAAGAGAAGAACTGTATGACGTGATTCTTCGAGAAGCGGTAGCTGTTGGCATAGGCATGGTCGGACCGGCGAAGATTGACGAGATCAATATTTTGCAGGCAACCTATGAAGCCATGCGTCAGGCAATAAGCAAGCTGAAAGTTGCGCCACAGCTTCTTCTGAATGATGCAGTTACGATTCCGGGAATCGAGATTCCACAGGTACCGATCATAAAAGGTGATGCTAAAAGTGCTTCTATTGCAGCGGCAAGTATTGTGGCGAAGGTTACGAGAGACCGTCTGATGGTTGAATACGACAAAACACTGCCGGGATATGGTTTTGCATCCAATAAAGGTTATGGCTCGACAGAGCACATTGAAGCATTGAAGAAATTGGGACCGACACCGATCCATCGGACAACCTTTATCAAAAACTTTGTGTGACAGCAAAGTTGCGTTATAATGTCATAAAATATAGTACGAAAGATACCGACATAAAAGCAGAAAAGAGTGTTTTGTATCAATAAAAGAAAAACGGGCAGTCGCTATGAGGAACAGGCGGCTGCCTTTCTGGAAAAACAGGGACTGTTGGTGATTGAGAAGAACTTTCGCTGCAAGAGCGGAGAAATCGATCTGATAGCCAGAGACGGGAGATACCTGGTGTTTATCGAAGTAAAATACCGAAGTTCCGGTAGTAATGGGTATGCGGCAGCAGCAGTAGACTGGCACAAACAGAAACGGATCAGTCGTGCAGCAAGTTATTTTCTGATTCGTTATGGGTATCAGGAGCCGCCATGCAGATTTGATGTAGTTGCAATTGACGGAGAACAGATTCAGTGGATCAAAAATGCATTTGATTATTGCGATTGACAAAAGAGAGGACGAATGGGATGACGAAAATCAGATGGCATGAGGGAACTGCCTCACATATGCAGATAAAAGAAAACAAAGGTGTGACCTGGCTTACATATCCGGCATTTGAGCAGTTTACAGATATTGTGCATGGATTCAGCACAAGGCTGGGCGGAGTAAGTGAGGGGATTTATGCATCCATGAATCTCAGCTTTACACGTGGAGACGAGGATGCTGCTGTTCATGAAAATTACAGGAGATTTGCGGCTGCACTTGGCTTTTCAGAAAGAGATATCGTGACTTCGGATCAGACACATACGGCGAATGTACGTATCGTTACAGATGAAGACCGTGGAAATGGGATTACGAAACCGCGACCGTACACGGATGTAGATGGCATGATCACGAATGTGCGTGGACTGGTTCTGGCGACATTTTATGCAGACTGTGTACCGCTGTATTTTGTTGATCCGGTGCATCATGCGATTGGCCTGTCTCATTCCGGATGGAGGGGGACTGTTGCAAAAATCGGTGCGGTTACAGTGAGGAAAATGCAGGAAACATATGGCACAGATCCGGCTGATGTGTATGCGGCCATTGGACCGTCTATCTGCCAGGAGTGCTATGAGGTCAGTGAAGATGTGATACTGGAATTCAAGAAATCTTTTGCACCGGAACACTGGGAAAAACTTTTTTATAAGAAGGAAAACGGAAAATATCAGTTAAATCTCTGGGAAGCAAATAAGATTATTTTTACGGAAGCAGGCGTCACGGAGAATCACATTTCAATGCCGGGAATTTGTACCTGCTGCAATCCGGAATTTTTGTTTTCTCATCGTGCATCGCATGGCAAAAGAGGAATTCTTGGGGCATTTCTCGGATTAAAATAGAGAAAATGATGCAATGTATCTGAATAATACAGTAAAAATGGGAGTTCGCATAATGCGAACTCCCATTGAATTTAGCGGTTATTTACTTTTTCCATAAGGTCCATGATCTTTTCGTTGCTGGAACGAACCTTTTCTACGGAAACATCATGATTGATGATGTCAATAATACTTGCAAGGTATTTGCTCATATTTGCTTCAATGTAGTAAGGTTTTGTCAGAAGCTCCGGCAGACGGTAGTTGAGGTTGGTAGTAATGACTTTGTCAATCCAGCCCTTTTCATAGTACTCATCAAATTTGTCGAGACCATCTGTGAACAGGCCGTATGTGGTGCAGATGAATACACGTTTTGCGTGGCGCTCTTTGATCTGCTTTGCAACATCCAGCATACTTTCGCCGGAAGAAATCATATCATCGATGATAACAACATCTTTGCCTTCTACGGAATCACCCAGAAATTCGTGTGCAACGATTGGGTTCTTACCGTTTATAACAGTAGAGTAGTCACGACGTTTGTAGAACATACCCATGTCTACACCGAGGATGTTGGAGAAGTACACGGCTCTTGACATAGCGCCTTCATCCGGGCTGATGATCATCAGATGATCATTGTCCAGTCTGAAATCGTTGACTTCTTTTACCAGGGCTTTCAGGAACTGATAAGTCGGGAAAAAGTTATCAAAGCCGTCCAGAGGAATTGCATTCTGAACACGTGGGTCATGTGCATCAAAGGTAATGAAGTTGGAGACACCCATATCTCTTAATTCCTGAAGCATCAGTGCACAGTCAAGAGACTCTCTCTTGGTACGACGGTGCTGACGGCCTTCATAAAGGAATGGCATGATGACATTGATTCTGTGTGCTTTACCGGTAGCAGCAGAAATGATGCGTTTCAGATCCTGATAATGGTTATCCGGAGACATATGGTTCTCATGACCGCAGACTTTATAAGTAAGGCTGTAGTTTGTGATATCAACCATGATAAAAAGATCCGTACCACGAACAGATTCTTTGATGTATCCTTTACCTTCACCTGTACCGAAACGGATGATCTCGGAATCAACCAGGAAAGAAGGAAGGCTGTAACCCTGTGGAATCGTACTTGGCTTTTTCTTTGCTGCAAGTTCTTTACGGAATTTTACAAGTTTCTTGTCAACCTCCTTCGCCAGATCCTGACATCCTGCAAGTGCTACGATACGAATCGGAGCAGTTGGAGTTGATTTTTCAAGTAACTCTATATTTGGCATAATATTCCTCCTAGGTGTAGTTTTCAAACTGAGTCCTAATACATTTATAACATTTGCCCTAAATCCAGTCAAGGAATTTATTGATTTTTACTTGTGAAATTGTTATAGTAGTACTATCTGGGGTAATATGTCCATTGGGATATTAAAATCAAATTCTCATATGACGCAGCCCAGATATGGTCATAAATCAGAAAGGAATTCTATGAAAAAAAAGAAACATGTGATTTCCAGCGTTCTTCCGGGCAGTATTGGTGAAGAACTGGAACTGGAACCGGGAGATGTGCTGGCGGAGATCAATCACCAGCCGGTAGAAGATGTGTTTGATTACCGTTATCTCCTGAATGATGAATATATAGAGCTTTTGATAGAGAAAGCAAATGGCGAGTTCTGGGAACTCGAAGTTGAAAAGGATTACGACGAAGATCTTGGAATCGAATTTGAGAATGGTCTGATGGATGATTACCGTTCCTGCAGCAATCACTGTATGTTCTGCTTTATCGATCAGATGCCGCCGGGTATGAGAGAGACCCTGTATTTTAAAGATGATGATTCCAGGCTCTCTTTTTTGCAGGGGAACTATGTGACACTGACGAACATGAGTCAGGAAGATATAGATCGTGTGATCAAATACCATCTTTCACCGATCAATGTATCTTTTCAGGCGATGAACCCGAAGCTTCGGTGCAAAATGCTGCACAACCGTTTTGCAGGAGATGCATTAAAAAAAGTGGATCAGCTTTATGAGGCAGGGATTACAATGAATGGGCAGATTGTTCTCTGCAAAGGTGTCAATGATGGAGAAGAGCTGGAATACAGCTTGCAGGAAATGGCGAAATATGCACCGGTTCTTCAGAGTGTGTCCGTTGTTCCGGTCGGTCTGACGAAATTCCGTGACGGACTTTATCCGCTGGAGTCATTTACAAAAGAAGATGCAAAAGCAGTTTTGGAGCAGATACACCGCTGGCAGAAGATTATGTACGAAAAACATGGAATCCACTTTATCCATGCGTCAGATGAATGGTACATTCTTGCAGGGGAGAAACTTCCGGAAGAAGGACGCTATGATGGTTATCTGCAGCTCGAAAACGGAGTTGGCATGCTCCGGCTTCTGGATACTGAGGTACGCGAAGCCGTTGCCAATAGAGATGGCGATGACAGGTCATATCATGTTACCGTTGCGACAGGCAGACTAGCAGCACCCTATATAGAGAAATGTATGGAAACCATTCGAGAAAAATATCCGAAGATCACGTTTGAGGTGATCGCCATCAAGAATAATTTTTTTGGCGAAAAAATCACGGTGTCCGGACTTATTACCGGACAGGATCTGACAGAACAGCTTTCCGACAGAAAGCTTGGAGACAGACTTCTGATTCCGTGTAATATGCTGAGGAGTGGGGAAAATGTTTTTCTCGATGACATTACAGTAACTGAACTTTCCGAGAAACTTGGAAGAGAGATTATCGTTGTAGATCCGGCAGGGGCTGACCTTGTATCAGCAGTGCTGGATTCGACAGAAAATAAAAAACAGATAAGGAGACAAATGTATGAGCAAACCGGTAGTGGCAATAGTGGGCAGGCCTAATGTTGGTAAGTCTACGTTATTTAATGCGCTGGCAGGCGAAATGATATCAATTGTAAAAGATACCCCGGGTGTTACCCGAGACAGGATTTATGCAGATGTGACGTGGCTGGACAAGTCATTTACGCTGATTGATACAGGCGGTATCGAACCTGACAGTGGAGATATCATCTTATCACAGATGAGAGAACAGGCGCAGATTGCGATTGATACAGCAGACGTGATCGTGTTTATTACAGATGTACAGCAGGGACTTGTGGATTCTGATGCAAAAGTAGCGGATATGCTGCGCAGAAGCCAGAAACCGGTTGTTCTGGTCGTAAATAAAGTAGACAGTGTCCAGAAATACATGATGGATGTCTATGAGTTTTATAATCTGGGAATCGGAGAACCGATTGCAATTTCCGCAGCAAACCGTACCGGTATTGGTGATATGCTGGATGAAATCGTAAAGGAATTCCCGGAAGATGCAGACACAGATGAAGATGATGATATTCCGAAGATTGCAGTCGTCGGAAAACCAAACGTAGGTAAATCTTCCCTGATCAACAAGCTTCTCGGTGAGGATCGCGTGATTGTTTCTGACATTGCCGGAACGACCAGAGATGCCGTCGATGCAAAAGTTAAATGGAAAGACAGAGAATATATCTTTATTGATACGGCAGGGCTTCGCCGTAAAGGCAAAATCAAAGAAGAACTGGAACGTTACAGTGTAATCCGTACAGTTACTGCAGTAGAGCGTGCAGATGTGGTCGTTGTTGTGATTGATGCAACGGAAGGTGTGACCGAGCAGGATGCAAAGATTGCCGGTATTGCACATGAACGTGGCAAGGGCGTTGTGATTGCGGTTAACAAATGGGATGCAGTCGAAAAAGATGACAAGACTATTTACAAGCATACAAACCGTATCCGTGAAGTACTTGCATACATGCCGTATGCAGAACTGGTATTTATATCTGCGAAATCAGGTCAGCGTCTGCCGAGACTGTTTGAAACAATTGATGCCGTTATCGAGAACCAGACTTTACGTATTCAGACAGGTGTCCTGAATGAAATCCTTTCCGAGGCAGTTGCAATGCAGCAGCCGCCGTCAGACAGAGGAAAACGTCTGAAAATCTTTTATATGACGCAGGTGGGGGTAAAACCACCGACATTTGTTATTTTTGTCAATGACAAAGAACTGATGCATTTTTCTTATACCAGATACATTGAAAACAAAGTAAGAGATGCGTTTGGTTTCCGGGGAACTTCCCTGAAATTTATTATCCGTGAACGCGGGGAAAAGAGCTGAGTAAAATGACAGAACGTTTGATTAGTATTCTGATCGGTTATGTGTTTGGACTTTTTCAGACATCCTATATCATTGGGAAAATGCATAAAACCGACATTCGGGAGCACGGAAGCGGCAACGCCGGAACAACGAATGCACTGCGTACCTTTGGCAAGAAAGCCGGCGCAATAACTTTGCTTGGCGATTGCCTGAAATGTGTACTTGCAATTATGGTGGTCAGACTGATTTTTGCGGGCAGGGAGACAGAGATGATGCCGTTGCTCTGCATTTATGCTGCTGCAGGATGTATTCTCGGACATAATTTCCCAATCACTCTTGGATTCAGAGGCGGAAAGGGAATTGCAGCGTCTGTTGGATTCCTGATTGCATTTGACTGGAGAATGTTTGTGATATGTGCAGTGGTATTTTTTGCACTCTTCTTTACGACGCACTATGTTTCTTTGTGCTCGCTGACATCTTATCTGACGGCGCTGATTGCGATGATTGTAATTGGAGAGAACGGTGGATATGGTATGGACAGAATGCATACGACGGAAATGTACCTTGTGATGGCTGCGCTGACTGTACTGGCATTCTGGCGTCACAGAGCAAATATTGTACGATTATCAAAAGGAACAGAAAGCAAGGTCTTTCTGAGCAAATCAAAAACAAAGAAAGGTTAAATGGTGGGGCAAATGGCAAAAGTAAATGTACTGGGAGCTGGAAGCTGGGGAACGGCCCTTTCACTGCTCCTGCACAAAAACGGACATCAGGTAAAACTGTGGTCGGCACTTGAAAATGAAGTAAAGATGCTGAACGAAAAACGTGAACATGAATCAAAACTTCCGGGAGTACGAATTCCGGAAGAGGTGGAAATTACGACAGATCTTGAGGGATGTCTGCGGGATGTTGATGTAGCGGTTCTTGCCGTGCCGTCCCCTTTTACCAGAAGTACGGCAAAACAGATGGCTCCGTTTGTCAAAGAAGGCCAGATTATTGTTAATGTAGCAAAAGGTGTTGAAGAGGACACACTGATGACGCTGAGCGATATTATCAGTGAAGAGATTCCGGCAGCGAATGTCTGCGTTCTTTCCGGTCCGAGCCATGCAGAAGAGGTGGGCAGAGGTCTTCCGACAACTTGCGTGGTCAGTGCTGCAAAAAGAGAAACGGCAGAATATCTTCAGGGAATTTTTATGAGTCCGGTATTTCGTGTGTATACGACCCCGGATATCCTTGGGGTAGAACTTGGCGGAGCACTGAAAAATGTCATTGCACTTGCGGCAGGCACCGCAGATGGCCTTGGATACGGAGACAATACAAAGGCGGCTCTGATTACGCGTGGAATCGCAGAGATTGCCCGTCTTGGCACAAAAATGGGAGCAAGCCAGGAGACTTTCTATGGCCTTTCCGGTATGGGGGATCTGATCGTAACATGTGCAAGTGTACACAGCCGTAACCGTAAAGCCGGATATCTTATGGGCAAAGGTTATACTATGCAGCAGGCGATGGATGAAGTAAAGATGGTAGTAGAAGGTGTATATTCCGCAAAAGCTGCAAGGAGCCTTGCAGAAAAATATGATGTGGATATGCCGATCATCATGGAAGTAAATAAAGTATTATTTGAGGACAAGCCGGCTGCAGATGCAGTACGCGATCTGATGATCCGCGATAAAAAAGTGGAAACACCGATGCTTCCGTGGTAATATTCTTAGACATTACCGGAAGGAAAGCCGGGCAAAAAATATCACAGGAGAAGCAATATTCGAAACGAAAAATAACGACTAAGAGAAGTACACATAAAAGAAACCGGCTGATCACTGACCAGTCGGTTTTATTTTGCTGCATAAATGTGTGGATGCAGTTCTGAATTCTCAAATAAAAATTAAAAAACAATATCCCTGAGATCTTCCGGGATGGAAGCACTGTGATAATTCTGATTCAGTGTATCAAGAAGATCCATATCTTCCTGGTCAATAGTGAAATCAAAAATTCTGGCATTAGAAGCAATGCGTTCCGGGTGTGTGGACTTTGGTATTACGGAAATTCCCTTCTGGATTGCCCAGCGAAGTCCGACCTGCGCCGGCGTATGTGCGTATTTGGTGCCGAGAACACAAAGAATATCATTGTCAAGATAAGCACCTCGCGCCAGAGGGGCATAGGCCTGTACCTGAATTCCGTTTGACTGACAGTATTCGATCAGTTCTTTCGGGTAGCAGAGAGGGTGGCATTCAATTTGGTTAACAGCAGGCACAATACCGGAAACTCTGCGAAGCTCTTCAAGGTGGCGAATTTCGAAATTGCTGACTCCGATAGAAAGAGCACGACCGGATTCAAGGATTTTTTCCATGTCCTTCCATGTGTTTAAGAAACAGCCGGGAACCGGCCAGTGAATCAGGTAGAGATCAATGTAATCCAGGCTGAGACGGTCAAGGCTTCGCTGCAGAGAACCTTCTACATCACCAAGCCGCTGTGCATTATTCCAAATCTTTGTGGTAACAAAAAGATCTTTGCGGGGAATACCGCATTTTGCAAGTGCATGTCCGACGAACTCTTCGTTTTTATAAGCAGATGCCGTATCAAACAGGCGGTAACCGTTCTGGACAGCAGCGGTAATTGCTGTTTCTGCCTCGGCATCGTCAGTAATCTTATATAATCCCAGACCAAGCAATGGCATGGTGCAATCATTGTTTAAAAATACGGAAGTGGTCAAAATGATTCCTCCTTGTTAGCAAAATCCATAATTTTTGTTTATTATAACATGAAATTGTGAAAGAAGAACATCAAATATGTTAAAAAATTAATACAAGTGGGAAAGAAAAACACAAATAACTTGTCGTTATTAATTTGACAAGGGCGTTATTTATGTAACAAATAAAAAACATACCGATTTAAAAAAATGTAAAAAAAAGTGAGTGAACGATAACTGCTTTTGTCTATTTTTTCTTATTATATCCTTGATAAACCGAAATAAAAGATGTATAATGAATTAAATTGATAAATTCTTGTCATAAGTGCGCCTGTTTACAGGCGTTCCGGAGGTAGAACCGGAGAAAGGAGCACGATATGCATCTTATTAAAGATGAGAACGGAAATCTCGTTCAGCACGGACATGAACATACACCGGAGCATTCTCATGAACATACTCATGCGGACGGTGTGACACATACACATTCCCATGTACATGGTGATGGAGAACATGCACATTCTCATGGTGACTGTGGAAGTACAGATCATTGTGGATCCTGCGAGGGTGGTGACTGCAAGAAAGAAACCGTTGCACTGCTGACATATATGCTTCAGCATAACGAACATCACGCAGCGGAACTTGATCAGATGGCAGATAACCTTGAGAAAATGGGACTGAACAGCTCTGCTAAGACAATTAAAGAAGCTGTGGCTGATTTCCAGAAAGGCAACATGCGTCTGGGCCTTGCGCTGACTTTAGTTAAAGAAGAGATGAAATAAATCAGCGGATTTCGAAGGTTCACAGGAATGTGAAAATTATTAAATAATGAAGCAATTCGTAAGTATAAAGAAAGACAGTGACATAGTTAGGAGGCAGAAATATGTGTCTTGCAACAGTATATAAAGAAAGTGACGATTCTGTAATCTTCAAAAATGTAGCCAGAATCGATGTAGACGGTAACAAACTTGTGCTCAGAGATATCATGGGTGATGAAAGAGTTGTAGAAGGTCGTATCCTTATGGTGGATCTGGCCAACAGCATTGTAAAACTTGCCTGTGAATAAATCTTAGTCAGATCTTAAGGGTGATAACGAAAACCCATTAGATAAAAAACATATATGTGGAGGTATGTATTATGGCAACAGTAAAATTAACAGAACTGATGAAAGAAAGACAGCTCCTCTCCTTCGAACTCTTCCCGCCGAAGACAGACAAGGGAATGGAAAACCTTCCGGGTACAATCGAACATCTCTGTGAGTTCAAACCGGAATACATTTCTGTTACATACGGAGCAGGCGGCGGAAACGTCGGCACCAACAGAGAAGTATGTCAGATGGTTAAGAAAGCCGGCGCTGTACCGGTAACTCATTTCACAGTTATCAAAAACACAAAAGAAGGAATCAAAGATCAGCTTGAAACTTATTTAAGCGAAGGTGTTGATCATATCCTTGCACTTCGTGGTGACTTCCCGCGTGGAGAGAATTCCACAGGCGGAGATTTCAACTATGCAACAGACCTTGTTAAATTTATCCGTAAAGAATTTGGTGACAAATTTGAAATCGCAGTAGCAGGTTCACCGGAAGGACATATTGCATGTCGCAGCCTGGATGCTGATATATCTGTCCTTAAAATGAAACAGGACAACGGTGCTGACTATATCATGACTCAGCTTTGCTGGGATATGGAACAGTTTGCACGCTGGCAGGACAAGATCCGCAAAGCCGGTGTTACAATGCCGATCGATGTAGGTATTATGCCAATCCTTGATCAGGCTGCTACAATCAACATGGCACTGTCCCGTAACGGCTGCGTAATGGATCGTGAACTTTCCAGACTGATTTCCAAATACTGGATTTTCCCGAACCCATTCGACAAAGCTCCATTCGACGATGCTCTTGAGCAGAAGAAAGAAGACTTCAAGAAAGCCGGCATCGAATATACGATCAAACAGATTGATAAATACCGCGCTCTCGGCGTAGAAGGTATCCATCTGTATGCACTGAACAAGTGGAAAGACGTAAGCGAGATTATCAAAGAATCCGGTATGCGTACACTTGTATAACTCGAAGTAAGACTAGAAAGACTAAATTACGGATTTATAATTTTATAAATGCGGAATTAGAGCAGGAGGCACTCTATTATTATGGCACACGTGATTGCTGTCGCCGGAAAAGGCGGCGTTGGTAAAACTACTTTATGCGGAATGCTGATTCAGTATCTTTGCGAACAGGGCAAAGGACCGATCCTTGCAGTAGATGCAGATGCAAACTCCAATCTGAATGAAGTCCTCGGAGTGGAAGTTGAGACAACTCTCGGCGACGTCAGAGAAGAAATTGCACAGGCAGAACTGGTTAAAGAAAGCCCGATTCCGAAAGGAATGTCCAAAGCAGATTACGCAGAGATGCGTTTTGAGGATGCGTTAACTGAAGAAGATGACTTTGACCTTCTCGTTATGGGAAGAACACAGGGAAAAGGCTGTTACTGTTATGTAAATGGTCTGCTTCAGGCGCAGCTTGCAAAATATCAGAACCATTATCCTTATATCGTTGTGGATAACGAGGCAGGTATGGAACATATCAGCCGAGGTGTCCTTCCGTCCATGCAGACAGCAATCCTTGTCAGTGACTGCTCCAGAAGAGGAGTTCAGGCGGTTGGCAGAATTGCAAAACTGATCGACGAATGCAATATGCATCCGGAATCAGTAGGGCTTATTGTGAACCGTGCACCGAAAGGTGAACTGAATGATGGAATCAAAGAAGAAATAGAGAAACAGGGTCTGCACCTTCTCGGTGTAGTTCCGCAGGATGACACAGTCTATGAATATGACTGCGAAGGCCGTCCGACAGCGTCTCTTCCGGAAGATAATCCGGTGAAAGTCGCACTGAAAGAAATTATCAAAAACTTAAATCTGTAAAAAAGACCCTTGCTGTCAAAACTGGCAGCAAGGGCATTTGTGCTGGAAAAAGCACTTTTTATTAATTTAAAAATAACCCATGGCGGGGGATGGGTTCTGTCAGTGAGGTTATTACATAAAAAAAGAAAGAAAAGAAAAATACATGTCAAATCATGTATCGTTAAAAGGAGGTCTATAATGAGTGAATTCAAATTAACTACAGTGGAAGAATTTGAAGCTGCTACCAACAGACTGTTGGAAACTGGCGCAAAGGTAGGCGCAGATGCATGGCAGTTTCGTGTAAAAAACCAGACTCCACACTGTAAGTTCGGCGAGCAGGGTATCTGCTGTCGAATCTGTGCTATGGGACCATGCCGTATCACACCTAAGGCTCCGAGAGGAATCTGCGGATGTGACGCACACGGTATCGTAGGAAGAAACTTCCTGAAATTTACAGCAGGCGGTGCAGCTACTCATTCTGATCACGGTCGTGAGATCTGCCACACACTGTACTGTGCAAAAGAAGACGGAAACTATAAGGTAAAAGATCCTGAGAAACTGATCCGTATTGCAAAAGAATGGGGCGTAGAAACAGAAGGAAAAGATATCTATGATCTGGCTCATGAGATGGCTGAGATTGGTCTGATGGAATATGGTAAACCATTCGGATATCAGAGATTCCTTGACAGAATGCCGGAAGGACAGAAAGAAAAACTGATCGAGAACGAAATCGCACCACGTGCTATCGACCGTGAGGTTTCAACTTCTATGCATATGGCCCATATGGGATGTTCTTCTCTTCCGGAAGCACTTGTAAAACAGTCCCTTCGCTGCGGTATGGCTGATGGATGGGGCGGTTCCATGATGGGAACAGAGTTCTCTGACGTACTGTTCGGAACTCCGAAGCCGATTGATACAGAAGCTAACCTTGGTGTAATGGTTGAAGAAAACGTAAACATCGTTGTACATGGACATGATCCGAGCCTTTCTGAGATGATCTGTGAATATGCAGACAGCAAAGAAATGATCGATTATGCAAAATCCGTAGGAGCTAAAGGAATCACAGTTTCCGGTGTATGCTGTACTTCAAACGAAGTAGCTATGCGTCGTGGTGTTCCGATGGCTGGTAACTTCCTGCAGCAGGAAAATGTAGTACTGACAGGCGCCTGCGAAGCAATCGTAGTAGACGTTCAGTGTATTTTCCCGGCCTTAGGACCTCTGAGCAAATGCTTCCACACTAAATTTATCACAACTTCTCCGATCGCTCAGATGCCGGATTCTGAATTCATCAGATTCAACGCTGAGACAGCAGGAGAAAACGCAAAAGCAATCGTTAAGATGGCTATCGATAACTTCAAGAACAGAAAACCAGAACTTGTACATATCCCGCAGCTGAAACAGAAAGCTACTGTTGGTTACTCAGTAGAAGCAATTGTTAAAGTTCTTGACGGTGTTACAAACTCTCAGGTAGACGAAACAGGAACAACCAAACCGTTACTTGAGTGCATCACTTCCGGTGTTATCCGTGGTGCTGTTGCTATGGTTGGATGTAACAATCCGAAGATCCGTCCTGACTACGCACATATCGAACTGATGAAGAAATGTATCGCAAACGATATCGTGGTCATCGCTTCCGGATGTTCAGCACAGGCAGCTGCAAAAGCTGGTCTGATGGACAAATCCGCAAGAGAACTCTGCGGTGCAGGTCTGAAACGTGTCTGTGAGCTGGCTGATATCCCGCCGGTACTCCACATGGGATCCTGCGTAGATATCTCCCGTATGATGATCCTGGCTGCTGAACTTGCAAAAGATTCAGGACTTCAGATCAATCAGCTTCCGGTAGTTGGATGTGCTCCTGAGTGGATGTCTGAAAAAGCTGTATCCATCGGTAACTACGTAGTAGGTACTGGTATTGATACCTTCCTTGGTGTTGATCCATATGTTTCCGGTTCTTCAGAGATGGGTGAACTTCTTACAGAAGGAACAAGAAAATGGACAGGTGCTGCTTACACAGTAGAAACAGATATCGAGAAATTAGTTGATCTGATGATCGAAAGAATTGAAGAAAAGAGAACAGCATTAGGAATCTAATCTGCTGTAATCTAAAATTGTAATAAAAGGTGGATGACATAAAATGAAAATAGCAGTTACAGGAAAAGGCGGCGTAGGCAAAACTACTTTTGCAGCAACGCTCGCGAGATTGTATGCAGCAGAGGGCAGACCGGTACTTGCAGCAGATGTGGATCCGGATGCAAATCTTGGCCTGGCACTGGGGTTTGATGAAGAAACACTGGATTCTATCGTTCCGATTTCCAAAATGCGTAAGCTTGTGGAGGAACGTACAGGAGCAACTGTAGGAAATCAGTTCTATCATCTGAACCCAAAGGTAGACGATATTCCGGATAAATACGGTAAGGTCTGCAACGGCGTACGGCTCCTTGTCCTGGGAACTGTCGAGACAGGCGGCGGCGGATGTGTATGTCCGGAGCATGTAATGCTGAAACGTATTATTAATAATCTGGTGTTGAGAAGAGAAGATGTGGTGATTCTTGATATGGAAGCCGGCCTGGAACATCTCGGCAGAGGAACCACAGAGGGAGTTGACGCATTTATCGTAGTGATCGAACCAGGTGCAAGAAGCGTACAGACCTACAAGAATGTCAAGCGACTTGCCGGTGATCTTGGAGTAGCACAGGTTAAGGTTGTGGCAAACAAGGTCAGAAACACAGAAGATGAGGAATTTATCCGTTCCAGAATTCCGGCAGAAGACCTTCTTGGTATACTCCATTACAATACGGAGGTTATTGACGCTGACCGTCAGGGTAAATCCCCTTATGATTTCAGTGAGACTGTAACAGCTGAAATCACAAAAATAAAAGAAAAGATTGATCAGAATTCAAATCTTTAAAAACAGGAGGTATTAAAGTGACTTTATTTGATAGAGTATTCAGCGGAAATGATGCTGTATATGGTTTAACAGAGGGCGCTATTGATGGAGCAATCGCTCAGTATGGCGAAGACAAAGCTGTCAGCTTTCCGAACACCGCTTACAGCCTTCCATGTTACTATGCTGTAACAGGAACCAAAGTTACGACTTTAAAAGAATTAAAAGAAGCTCTTGGTGTTGTTAAAACACTTATGACAAGAGAAAAAAGATTAAACGATGCATTCATGTCCGGTGTTGCTACAGCACTTTGCGCAGAATTCATTGAAGTTCTCAAATATATTGATGGTGCAACACCATACGAAGAACCATGCTACGGACATCTTGCAGATGCAGTAATCCGTGAACTTGGTGTTCCGCTTGTAACAGGAGATATCCCTGGTGTAGCTGTAATCCTTGGCTCTGCTCCATCCGTAGAAGAAGGTGTTGCTCTTGTAAAGAGCTATCAGGCACAGGGTATCCTCGTAACACTGGTTGGCGGAATCATCGACCAGGTTGCAGAAGCAGGAATGAAGACAGGTGCAAACGTACGTGTTATTCCGCTTGGCAAAGACGTTACAGCAGTTATCCATGTAGTATCCGTTGCACTTCGTGCAGCACTGATCTTCGGTAATGTAACACCGGGTGATGCAGGCACACTTATGAAATATACAATGGATCGTGTACCGGCATTCGTAAACGCATTCAAACCTCTGGATGACGTGATCGTAGCTTGTGGAGCTGGTGCTATCGCACTTGGATTCCCGGTAATCACAAACGAAACAGAAAACATCTTCCGTGTACCAAAGAGCCTGATCGTTCAGGAAGACGTAAGCAAATTCAATGCTACATCTCTTGAAGCTCGTGACATCAAGATCAAGATCACAAATATTGATATTCCGGTTGCATTTGCATCCGCATTCGAAGGTGAGATCATCCGTCGTAAAGACATGCAGGTTGAGTTCGATGGTTCCCGTGTAGACTGTGCAGAGCTTGTACAGACATGTGACGCTTCCGAAGTAGAAGATCACAAGATCACAGTAGTTGGACCGGAAGTAGACGACATGGAACTTGGAAGCAAGAACAGCATCGCCTATATTGTTAAAGTTGCAGGCAAGAACATGCAGCCAGACTTTGAACCGGTTATCGAGCGTAAATTCCATAACTACATCAACTGTATCGAAGGTGTATACCATACAGGACAGCGTGATATGCAGCGTATCCGTATCAGCATTGATGCATTCAACGCAGGCTTCAAGATCAAACATATCGGTGAAGTTCTTTACGCTTCTGTTAAGAACGAGTTTGACGCAGTTGTTGACAAATGTGAAGTTGTTATCTATACAGATCCGGCAGAATGTACAAGAGTACGTCATGAAGTTGCAATCCCGATCTTTGACAAACGTGATGAACGTCTTGATACTCTGACAGATGAATCTGTAGACGTATATTACAGCTGTATCCTCTGCCAGGCATTCTCCCCGAGCCATGTCTGCGTAGTAACACCAGAAAGACTTGGTCTCTGCGGTGCCGTTTCATGGCTGGATGCAAAAGCAACACATCAGCTTGATCCGAACGGACCTTGCCAGGTTATCACAAAAGAACGTCCGATTGATGAGAACCTTGGTTCTTACGAAGACGTTGATGAAGCAGTTCAGAAATTCTCACAGGGTGCGCTGGAGCACGTTACACTGTACTCCATCATGCAGGATCCTATGACTTCCTGTGGATGCTTCGAGTGTATCTGCGGTATCGAGCCATTCTCCAACGGTGTTGTAATTGCAAACCGTGAGTATGCAGGCATGACACCACTTGGAATGACATTCCCTGAAATGGCATCCATGACAGGCGGCGGTGTTCAGACACCTGGTTTCATGGGACATGGAAAACACTTCATTTCCTCTAAGAAATTTATGAAGGCTGAAGGCGGTATCGAACGTATCGTATGGATGCCGAAAGAACTGAAAGAATTCGTTGCTGAACGTCTGAATAAGACAGCACAGGAACTTTACGGAATTGAAAACTTCACTGATATGATCGGTGATGAGACAGTAGCAACAGATCCGGAAGCACTGGTTGAATATCTGACCGAAAAAGGACATCCGGCTCTGGCTATGGATCCAATGATGTAAACCCCTCGAGGGCCAGGAGTGCTTGAACTCCTGACCCGGGGGTTTAACCTTGAAAATCGAATCACAACGTAAAGCTGTTACAAACAACCGGCTGTGACAGTGCAAAATCTTTGCACATGTGACGATTTTTGATATTTTTTTAACGTAAAAGACCTGTGTTATCTTGTCACTGGTAATTTTATGTAGTATAATAGTAGTTGAGTTTTTAATAATTTAGAGGAGGCTTATGAGAAATGCCGTTTAATCAGAAACCACAGAAATTTAATGCAAAGATTAACGCTGTCACAATCGGAAGCGGAGATAAGACTGTGACAATCGGCGGAGAAAATTCTTTCCCGTTCTACACCTTTGATGCACCGACAGAGAACACACCAAAGATCGGTGTTGAGATTTCAGACCTGGGTCTGGATGAGTTTTCAGAAGGTGTAAAAGCTTATTATGAAGGCGCTACTTCCATGGCTGATATCGCAAAAAAAGCAGCAGCTATCGAAGGCGCAGATTTTGTTGCCCTCATCCTTGACGGTGGAGATCCGAATGGGGTAAACAAATCTATCGATGAACTGATCGAGGTTGTTAAAGAAGTAGCAGGCGCTATTGACTGTCCACTGGTTGTAGAAGGTTGCAAAAACGTAGAGAAGGATGCGGAACTTCTCCCGAAAGTAGCAGAAGTCCTTCAGGGAAGAAATGCCCTTCTTCTTTCCGAAAAAGAAGAAAACTACAAAGCAATCGGTGCAGCAGCAGGTCTTGCTTACAATCAGATCGTCGGCGCTGAATCAGCCGTTGATATCAACCTTGCAAAACAGTTAAACGTTGTTACTACACAGCTTGGTGTTGATGCGAAGAAAATCGTTATGAACATCGGTAGTGCAGCAGCTGGTTACGGATATGAGTACGTTGTTTCTACAATGGACCGTATCAAAGGTGCAGCATTAGGTCAGAACGACAACATGCTGCAGATGCCTATTATTACACCTGTATCCGCAGAGACATGGGCAGTTAAAGAAGCAACCGCTTCTGAAGCTGATATGCCTGAATGGGGATCAGCAGACGAGCGTGGAATCGATATGGAAGTTATGACAGCAGCAGCAGACCTTGCAGCTGGTTCTGATGCCGTAATCTTAAGACATCCGGAGTCTGTCAAGACTATTTCCAAACTGATCAAAGCACTTGCGTAAGGAATAATAGGAGGAAAAAATAGCTATGGCACTGAATGGTATTCAGATTTTTAAATTAACACCAAAGAAAAACTGTAAGGAATGTGGATGTCCGACATGTATGGCTTTCTCCATGAAAGTTGCACAGGGCGCAATGCAGATTGAGCAGTGTCCACATATGTCTGACGAAGCACTGGCTTCTCTGTCTGAGGCAACTGCCCCGCCGATGAAGACAATCAAGATCGGAACAGGTGATGCAGAATTCACTCTCGGAGGAGAAACTGTTCTGTTCAGACATGAAAAAACATTTGTAAGCAAACCAAGATACGCTGTATCCCTTTGCACATGCATGGATGATGCAGAAGTAGATGCTAAGCTTGCAGCAATCCCACATGTAGACTATGACCGTATCGGTGAGAGAATGCATGTAGAGCTTGTATATGTAAACTGTGATGCAGATGCAGACGCAGCAAAATATACAGCACTTGTAGAAAAAGCAAAAGGTCTTGGAAGAACTCTGGTTCTCGGATGTACAGATCCTGAGATCGCAAAAGCAGCTCTTGAAGTATGCAAAGACGGCAAACCGGTTCTGAACGGTGCAAATGCTTCCAACTACGAAGCAATGAATGCTGTTGCTACAGAAGCTGGTGTTGTTCTCGGTGTATCCGGTAAAGACCTGAACGAATTATATGACACAGTAGCAGCACTTGAAAAACTTGGCAACAAGAACCTTGTTCTTGACACAACAGGCGCTGACGTTAAAGAAACCTTCGCAAACACTGTACAGGTTCGTCGTGCAGCACTGAAAGATCAGGACAGAACATTTGGATATCCATCCATCGTTAACCTGGTTAAAATTGCTAAGGGAGATCATCATTTACAGGCAGCACTTGCTTCCGTATTTACAATGAAATACGGTTCCATCATCGTTATGGAACAGATGACCTATGCAGAGGCACTTCCACTGTTCGGTCTTCGTCAGAACGTATATACAGACCCACAGAAACCGATGAAAGTAGAGCCGGGTATCTACCCACTCAACGGAGCAGATGAGAACTCTCTCGTTGTTACAACTGTAGACTTCGCTCTTACATATTTCGTAGTTTCCGGTGAGCTGGAGCGTTCCGGTGTTCCGCTTAATCTTGTAATCAATGATGCAGGCGGACTTTCCGTACTGACATCCTGGGCAGCTGGTAAATTCTCCAGCACCAGCATTTCTGAGTACATCAAAGAAGAAGTAGAGCCGAAGGTAAAATGCCGTAAACTCGTTATTCCGGGTAAAGTAGCAGTCCTCAAGGGTGACCTTGAAGCAAAACTTCCGGGATGGGAGATTATCGTAGGACCTAGAGAAGCAGTACAGCTTGTGAAATTCTTAAAAGATATGCAGGCATAAGCCGCATAAAATAAAATTTATGCTCAGGGAGAACGAATACTCCCTGAGACATCTAAAACCATGTAAAGGAGAACACAGGTATGGCAAAATTTGTTACAATCGGAGAGAGACTTTCCACAACAGCACCGGCAGTTAATAAAGCATTCACAGAGAGAGATGCTGAGCCGATTCTCAAGAGAGCAAAACAGCAGCTCGACGCAGGTGCTACATATCTGGATGTTAATATCGGACCAGCAGAAAACGATGGACCGGAACTTATGAAATGGGCTGTAGAACTTCTGCAGAGCAACTTCGACAATGTTCCGCTTGCACTGGATACTTCCAACGTAGCAGCTATCGAAGCTGGTATTTCTGTATACAACCGTTCCAAAGGAAAACCGATCGTAAACTCCGCTGATGCAGCTGGAAGAATCGGATATGTTGATGTTGCAGCAGCAAACGATGCAATCGTTATCGCTCTTTGCAACGGCGAAGGAATCGCAAAAGACAATGACGAACGTATGATGTACATGCAGACTCTGATGGAGAGAGGTATGGAACAGGGTATGGACGTTGAGAACGATATGTGGTTCGACCCGTTATTCCTCGTTATCAAAGGAATGCAGGACAAACAGATGGAAGTTCTTGACTTCATCAAAATGATCTCTGACATGGGCATGAAGAGCACCGGTGGTCTTTCCAATAACTCCAACGGTATGCCGAAACATATCCGTCCGATCATGGACTCCGCTATGGTAGCTATGGCTATGATGCAGGGACTTACCTCAGCAATCGTTAACCCTAACGATCTTCGTCTGATGGAAACAATCAAATCCTGTGACATCATCAAAAATAACTATCTGTACGCAGATTCTTATCTGGAAATCTAATCAGTCTGTCGTTTTTACGACTGTAGGTACAAAAGGGCTGGAGGCTTTGCGGCCTCTGGCCTTTTTTGCATTGCATATTGAGGCGAGAAAGGTGGTTACCGCATGTTTAAGGTAACATTTACATTTGAAAATGGCAGTGAGGTAGAAGCATTTGCCAATGCGGGGGATAATCTTCTGGAGGTTGCACGTGGTGCCAATGTAGCAATCGATGCCCCATGTTCCGGAAACGGAGCCTGCGGAAAGTGCCGGGTGCAGTTAAAAAGCGGAGAACTGGACTCAAAGAAAACACTTCATATTTCTGATGAGGAATTTGAGAAGGGCTGGCGTCTTGCATGTATGAGCAAGATCAGCGCTGACGTGGAAGTGCTGGTGCCGGATATCGCTTCTGCATATAAGAGCAGAATGAAAGTGGCTGACTTAAGTTCCAGGGAAGAAATTGCAATTTTTGAAAAAGCAAAAGATCAGGTAGAAGAAACCGGGATTCAGTTAAGAAACAGTCTGGAAGTAGTAGAACTTCAGATGAATGAACCTACTCTGGATGATACTATGCCGGATGTAGAAAGACTGACAAGAGCACTTCGGAAATTTATGAATCTGAAACGGATCAGAGTGCCATACACAGTTCTTCGTAAACTTCCGGATGTACTTCGTGCAAGTAAGTTTTCGGTAAAATGCGTGGTACGTGTGACCCCGGATGATATGTTTGTATACGATATTTTTGACAGCAAAGAAGACGTTGTAATGGGTGGACTTGCTGTGGATATAGGTACGACAACGGTTTCAGCTGTGATCATTGATATGGCAACAGGAGAAATCCTTGCAAAAAGTTCTTCCGGTAATGGTCAGATCCGTTATGGTGCAGATGTAATCAACCGTATTATTGAGACGACAAAACCGGGCGGAATCAAGAAACTGCAGGATGCAGTGATCAAAGAGACAATCAATCCGATGATCCATGAGATGTGCAGAAGCATTCATTTTCCGGAAAGCCAGATCTATCGTATGTGTGTGGCATCCAATACAACAATGAATCATCTGTTTGCAGGAATCAATGCAGATTATCTGCGTACAGAGCCGTATATTCCGGCATTTTTTAAGACAAATTCTCTGTTTGCATCGGATGTGGGAATTGAAATCAACAAAGATGCACACATCATCATGGCACCGAATATCGGAAGCTATGTTGGCGGAGATATTACAGCGGGTACTCTGGTAAGTATGATCTGGAACAGACCGGAGTTTTCACTGTTCATTGACCTTGGTACCAACGGCGAGCTTGTTTTTGGAAACTCTGATTTCATGATGAGTTGTGCCTGCTCAGCAGGACCTGCTTTCGAAGGTGGTGATATCAGTTGCGGTATGCGTGCAACTGACGGAGCTATTGAAGCATGTACAATCGACAAAGAAACGATGGAGCCGACTTACAAAGTTGTTGGTGAACCGGGTACGAAGCCGGTTGGATTATGTGGATCAGGTATCATTGATGTGATCAGTGAACTTTATATGACAGGAATTATCAATCCAAAGGGCAAATTTGTACGTGAAGGAAAGAGAGTCCGTCACGACCATTATGGAATGGGAAGTTATGTGATCGCATTTGAAGAAGAAGCAGGATCTGCAAAAGATGTCGAGATCACAGAAGTAGATATTGACAACTTCATCCGTGCAAAAGGCGCAATTTTCTCAGCAATCCGCACAATGCTGTCTTCACTGGACTTCGATGTATCCATGATAGACGATGTTTATGTTGCGGGTGGTATCGGCAGTGGAATCAATATGCAGAATGCAGTCAATATCGGAATGTTCCCGGATGTACCGCTGGATAAATTCCATTATATTGGTAACTCTTCCCTGACTGGTGCATATCTGATGCTTCTTTCAACAGCAGCAGAGAAGAAAACATATGAGCTTGCATCCAATATGACTTATATGGAACTTTCGACAGTTCCGACTTACATGGATGAATTTGTGGGAGCCTGCTTTATCCCGCATACTGATGCATCCATGTTCCCTAACGTAAAACAGAGATAAGAGGTGTGTTATGAGTTCTGACGCAAAAACAACATTTGATCCGACAGAAAATGAATCTGTAGGAGATAAACTCGGATATGAAAAAGACAGCAAAGAACGTCTCCCATGGGAACATTATCTGAGCCAGTACAGAGACGCTGATCCAAAGGAAATTGCCACAAGACTTGGCATTTCTTACAATGAAGAAGAGAAGTATTTTACTTTAAAATTTCTCGGGACAGTATATCAGATTTCATGGCCGGATTTTGAGGTCAGTCATAAAGAGGATGATATGGGATTTTATCCTCTGGAAACTATGGTTTATGCCAGAACTCTGACCATCCGTTTTTTGCTGAACGGTGCCTTCACACAAGGTACCGGCAAATTTAAAACTTACAGGGAAATGCCATGGGGTGAGGTGTATCTCCGTCAGTTTGATGGCCGCTGCATTAAACGTCTGGCATTTTCCTATGGAAACCGTATTAAAGACTTTCAGGCAATCATGGAACATATGCATTGTGAACTGATAAATCATGGTGACATTGCATACCAGCTTGAAATTTTCCCGGGATATCTGGTGCAGATGATCCTGTGGGAGGGTGATGAAGAATTTCCACCGTCCTCTCAGATCCTGTTTTCGGACAACTTCCCGGTATCTTTCCAGGCAGAAGATATGGCGGTTATGGGTGATGTGATCATCGGATCGCTGAAATCTTTTGCAAAAGTATTATAAATTTCTTGAAAAAAAGGCGGGTAGCCTTTTCATAAAGACATGCATAAATAAAGGAGGTAACTTTTATGGGATTCAAAAGTGACATCGAAATTGCACAGGAGTGCGAAATGCAGCCAATCACAAAGATTGCAGAAAAAGCTGGTATTGATGACAAATATCTGGAGCAGTACGGAAAGTACAAAGCAAAAATTGATTACAATCTTCTGAAAGAAAGCGACAGAAAAGATGGTAAGTTGATTCTTATGACAGCAATCAATCCGACACCGGCCGGTGAAGGAAAGACTACTACAACCGTAGGTCTTGCTGATGCAATGCAGAAGCTTGGAAAGAGTGTTATGGTTGCTCTTCGTGAGCCATCTCTCGGACCGGTATTCGGTGTCAAAGGTGGTGCAGCAGGCGGCGGCTATGCACAGGTAGTTCCGATGGAAGATATCAACCTTCATTTCACAGGTGACTTCCATGCTATCGGTGCAGCAAACAACCTTCTTGCAGCAATGATCGACAACCATATCTTCCAGGGCAATGCTCTGAACATCGACCCGAGAAAGATTACATGGAAGAGATGTGTGGATATGAACGACCGTCAGCTTCGTAACGTAGTAGACGGACTTGGCGGAAGAACAAACGGTATGCCTCGTGAAGACGGATACGACATCACAGTTGCATCCGAGATCATGGCAGTCCTTTGCCTTGCAAGCGATATTACAGACCTGAAAGAAAGACTTTCCAAGATCATCATCGGATATACATATGGTAAAGTTTCCGAACAGAAACCGGTAACAGCTGGCGATCTTCATGCAGAAGGTGCAATGACTGCACTTCTGAAAGATGCCCTGAAACCAAACCTCGTTCAGACACTGGAACATGTTCCGGCAATCGTTCATGGCGGACCATTCGCAAACATTGCTCATGGATGTAACTCTGTAACAGCTACAAAAATGTGTATGAAACTTGCTGATTACACAATTACAGAGGCTGGATTCGGTGCTGACCTCGGTGCTGAAAAATTCCTCGACATCAAATGCCGTATGGCAGGACTGCACCCAAGCGCAGTTGTTATCGTAGCTACGGTACGTGCTCTGAAATACAATGGCGGTGTAGCAAAAGCTGACCTCAACAACGAAAACCTGGAAGCACTGGAAAAAGGACTTCCAAACCTTCTGAAACATGTAAGCAATATCAAGAATGTATATAAACTTCCTTGCGTAGTTGCTATCAATGCATTCCCGACAGATACAAAGGCAGAACTTGACCTTGTAGAGTCTAAGTGTAAAGAACTCGGCGTAAACGTAGCACTTTCCGAAGTATGGGCAAAAGGTGGCGAAGGCGGAATCAAACTTGCAGAAGAAGTTCTGCGTCTGGTAGAAGAACCGAACGACTTCTCCTATGCATATGAACTGGAAGGCTCTATCGAAGACAAATTGAACCAGATCGTACAGAAAGTATACGGTGGTAAGAGAGTTGTCCTGACAGCAAATGCTCAGAAACAGGCAAAACAGCTCGAAGCTCTTGGCTTTGGCAACTGCCCGATCTGTGTAGCTAAGACACAGTACAGTCTGACAGATGATCAGACAAAACTCGGTGCACCGACAGACTTCGAAGTTACTGTACGTAACCTGAAGATCTCCGCAGGCGCAGGATTCATCGTAGCTCTGACAGGCGAGATCATGACCATGCCAGGACTGCCGAAAGTACCGGCTGCAGAGAGAATCGATGTAGATGAGACCGGAAAGATTACGGGACTTTTCTAAAAATATAAGGAACTTCCTTGCAAACCGTCAATGGTTTGACAACCTGTGAAAAACCTGAGGGGGAGCATCTCATAGTTGCACAGGGCGGGAACTGCCCGTCAGCCCGTCAATGGTTTGGCAACCTGTGAAAACCCTGAGGGGGAGCATCTCATAGTTGCGAAAGGCCGAAGCTCCCCCTCAGACTCCCCCTTTTTGGCCCCGCTGAAAAGATAAGAGCAAGTTGCGGAGATGTAATAGTTCGGCAATGCGTGTGATACTTGTATAGACAAGTACCGGGGAATATATGGTGTTGGTAGCGATATGCTACGTTGACTACCGATTGCTGACATTCTTACTCTGCGTGGCCTGGTGGGGTGCGCGAGGGGAGAGCGGCCTTCGCAACTTTGAGCGCCTCCCCTCGCAGGTTTTCTCATATTTACAAATATGAACAGGTCCTCAGGATTTGTCCTGAAAGTCCAAATATGAACAGGTTCCCAGGATCTATCCTGAGAAAGAAAAGATATATAAGATTTCCATCTTATAAAAAAGAATAAAATTCAAAAGGATTCCCCTTTTGTTTTGACTTATTTTATTACAGGAGGAAAATAAAAAAATGGGATTTTCCACAAGCACATGTACAGAATTTGTAGAGGTACTCGCTTCTAAAGCCCCGGTACCGGGTGGCGGTGGAGCGTCTGCTCTGGTTGGTGCAGTAGGAACTGCACTTGGTAACATGGTAGGCAGCCTGACAGTAGGCAAGAAAAAATATGCAGATGTTGAAGACGAGATGTGGGAACTGAAAGCAAAATGTGATCAGCTTCAGAAAGATTTTCTGCGTCTGATTGAAAGAGATGCAGAGGTTTTTGAGCCGCTTTCAAAAGCATATGGAATGCCGAGAGAAACAGAAGAAGAAAAAGCAGAAAAAGCACGTGTTATGGAAATCGTGCTGAAAGATGCATGTTCCGTTCCGATGGAGATTATGGAAAAATGCTGCGAAGCAATCGAACTGATTGTGGAATTCGGTGCAAAAGGATCCAAACTTGCAATCAGCGATGCTGGTGTCGGTGCAGCATTCTGCAAGGCAGCATTAAAAGGTGCCAGCCTGAATGTTTACATCAACACAAAATCCATGGCTGACAGAGAATACGCAGAAGAACTGAACAAAAAAGCAGATGCAATGCTTGAAAAATATACCAAAATTGCAGATGAAACATTCGAAAGCGTTCTGGGACGTCTGAAATAAGCAGCAACAAAATTAGCGGAGGAAATAAAAAAATGGCAACGCAGTTATTAGGTAAAGAAGTAACAGCAGCACTGAACGAAAGAATCAAAGCAAACGTAGCTGAGTTACAGGGAAAGGGTGTAAACCCGACTCTGTGCATCATCCGTGTTGGCGAAAACCCAAGTGACATCTCTTATGAAAGAGGAGCAACAAAACGTTGCGAAACATTGGGCGTTGCATGTGAAAAAATCCTTCTTCCGGGAGATGTAACTCAGGAAGAACTTCTTGCAACCATCGATAAAGTAAACAAAGACGACCACATTCATGGCGTTCTTCTGTTCCGTCCACTTCCGAAACATCTGGATCAGGCAGTGATCGAGAATGCGCTTGCAGCAGAAAAAGACGTAGACTGCATGACAGATCTTTCTATGTCCGGTGTTTATACAGGAAAGAAAATCGGTTTCCCACCATGTACACCACAGGCCTGCATGGAAATCCTTGATCACTACGGAATCGACTGCACAGGCAAAAAAGCCGTTGTTATCGGAAGAAGCCTTGTTGTTGGAAAACCTGCAGCAATGATGCTGGTTAAGAAAAACGCAACTGTAACAATCTGCCACACAAGAACAGTGGATATGCCATCTGTAGCAAGAGAGGCAGATATTGTGATCGTAGCAGCCGGCCGTGTTGGTGTTGTCGGTGCGGAATATGTAAAAGAAGGACAGACTATCATCGACGTAGGAATCAACGTAAATGCAGAAGGAAAACTTTGTGGTGATGTTGATTATGCAGCAGTTGAACCGATCGTTGATGCAATCACTCCGGTACCGGGCGGTGTTGGAAGTGTTACTACATCTGTTCTTGTAGGACATGTAGTAGAAGCTGCAATGAGAAAGGTTAATGGATGATAAGAAACAAAAAAGCAATGCTCTTTTGTTCTCAGATAATACTGACAGGTGCCCTTTTGACAGGGGCACCTTGTCTGGCATCTGGGAGTGAACCAGATTACTCCGGAGAAGGACAGATCCATAAACCGGAAAGTCTGGAAGCACCGGATTATACATCGGATCCGGATTTTGTAGATGATTCTACAGATAATACGTATGGTTATTACACAATTATGGGCGAAACGACAGTTTCCCTTGCACAGATGACTTCACAGTATGAAGAACGCGGCGTAGAATACCCGGCAGCAACCTTGAAAGAAGGCGGAGCATCAACCATCGATGAATTTTGCACAATAATTCTTGAGGAAGCGAACGCAGAAGGTGTACGTGGAGAAGTTGTATATGAACAGGCAATGCTGGAAACCGGATGGCTTCAATATGGAGGGGATTCCGGTGCATCACAGTTTAATTTTGCAGGCATTGGAATGACCGGAGGCGGAGTTGCCGGGGTATCTTATCCTGATGTCCGTACAGGAATCCGCGCACAGGTGCAGCATCTGAAGGCTTATGCATGTGAGGAAGCGCTCAATCAGGACTGTGTAGATACAAGATTTGACCTTGTGGCCAGAGGCAGTGCGCCTTATGTAGAATGGCTCGGACAGCAGGAAAATCCGAATGGCGGAGGATGGGCGGCTGGATCTGATTACGGAGAAAAACTTAGAAAATTACTTGCTCAGCTGAAAGCTGAATGATAAAAATATAGACAGAAAACACAGAACAGAGGTTTGAAATAAAGTACAAAACAAAAATACCAGAGGATTATCAGATTAAAAAGTATATCTGATAATATCTCTGGTATTTATATATAGAAGAAAATCTTTAATAATATTTCCTGTAAAAGAGCTGGAAATATATCAGTTAAGTTCGATATCGACAAGTCCTTTAGGTGGAAGTTTCTTAGAACAGGAAGCAAGGAATTTCTTCAGTTCTTTCGAAGATTTTGCAACCGGTACATTGGTTCCGGCACCGCCCATACATCCACCAGGGCATGCCATACCTTCAATCATACATCCATTGAGTTTGCCGGCTTTGGCAAGCGCGAGGACTTTTTTACATTCGGCAAGACTTTCTGCATGTTCGATGTGAACCGGTACATCCGGATAATATTCTTTCAGGCACGCTTCGATTGCACCGGCAACACCGCCTGCAACAGCGTAACCACGTCCGGCTGCCGTTGCATCATGGAGTGAACCATCTTCTTCAAAAGAAGCAGGATCAATTTCACGTGCATCAAACATGGCATCCAGTTCTTCGAAGGTAAGAACAAAATCAACATCACTGCGGACGGTGCGGCGCATTGCCTCAAGCTTTTTGGAAGCGCATGGTCCGATAAAAACGACTTTTGCGTCAGGCTGTTCCTGTTTTACCTTACGTGCAGTGGCAACCATCGGTGTCAGTTCCTGAGAAATATTGTCGATCATGGTCGGGAAAAATTTCTTTGCCATCATGGACCAGGATGGACAGCAGGAGGTCAGAAGGAACGGAAGATTACCGGTAGCGACTTCTTTGGCATAATGGTGTGCTTCGGAAATTGCACCGACATCAGCACCGAAAGCAACTTCATGTACATCGGAAAAGCCCAGAACCTGCAGCGCGGTTTTGAATTTACCTGGTGTAACATCATCGCCAAACTGACTGATATATGCCGGGGCAACGATCGCAATAATTTTGTCTCCGTCGCGAAGCGCGTGAGAAAGCTGGAAAATCTGAGATTTATCAGAAATTGCACCAAACGGGCAGCTTACCATACACATACCACATGATACACATTTGTCTTCCAGAATGCTTGCACGGCCCTGCTCATCACTTCCAATCGCTTTGACTCCACATGCCTGCTCGCATGGACGTACGTTGTGTGAGATGGCATCGTATGGACAGGCTGCCTTGCATTTGCCGCATTTGATACATTTTTCCTGATCGATATAAGATTTGCCGTCTTTCATGGAAATCGCACCTTTTGGACAGGCCTGCATACATGGATGAGCCACACAGCCACGGCACATATTGCTGACGATGTATTTGTTTGGCGGACAGGCTGCACATGCAGATGGGATGACCTGCATAAGAGGCGGCTCATAATATTTTTCGTTGATATTGCTGGCTGCAAGACCGTCTGTCAGATGGACGGCTTTGTTTTCCGGGCGAAGAGAAAGACCCATGGCAAGACGGACTCTTTCGCTGGCAACGGCGCGTTCTCTGTAGATACTTTCACGGTATTTGGCTTTTTCTTCCACGATATTGTAAGGAATTGCTTCAATATCATGGATCAGAGTTTCATCAGAAGATTCGAATCCGGCTTTAGCAACTTCGGCAAAGACTTTGTGTCGGATTGCCCTGACTGGTGTGTCATAATTTCGCATATGTATATCTCCTTAAACTTAATAAGAAATTTTTTCATCTACCTTTCACTATAATAGTGTAAAGAAATTCCAAAAGCAATAAATATTATGTATTTTTACAAGCACAAAAGACTGAATAGAAATATATTTTATACAAAGTTGTATTAGAATAACAAATCATGCGAAAGTTAGATGAAGAAAACAAGATTGATAAAAAATTATATAATATGTTAAAAATGTCACGAAAAAGTCGCGAAAAATAAAAAAATTAAATAAATTAATTCAAAATATCTATATTTTCCTTGTTTAAAATATATATTTAATGTATAATTGGAGCTAACAAAGCTGTGTAAATTAGACAAAAACGATGAGCGCAGGAAAAACTATTTTCAAACAAGGAGGGAATTGAATGTTAGATCAGTCTTATTACGCGAAGACAGATGAGATCATCGAGCATTACGGACGTAAACCAGCATCACTGATTCCAATTATGCAGGACATTCAGGCAGAATACCGTTATCTTCCGGGAGAACTTCTGACTTATGTTGCATCCAAGATCGGAGTTACAGAAGCTAAGGCGTACAGTGTAGCTACTTTCTATGAGAATTTTTCTTTTGAGCCGAAAGGAAAATATGTGATCAAAGTCTGTGACGGAACTGCCTGTCATGTGCGTAAATCCATGCCGGTTAAGGAAGCTCTGATGAAAGAGCTTGGACTTAGTAATAAGAAGCATACGACGGACGATATGCTTTTTACAGTAGAAACCGTATCCTGTCTTGGTGCGTGCGGACTGGCACCAACACTTACGGTTAATGATGAAGTACACCCGAAGATGACACCAGAAAAGGCAATCGATCTGTTAAATGAATTGAGAGGTGAGACGGTATGAGTATTGTGAGTAAAGAAGATCTGCTCAACAAGCAGACTGAAGCAAAAAATACCCTGAAATCCTTTACCTGTCGTGTACTTGTCTGTTCCGGTACAGGATGTATTGCTTCCGGCGCACAGAAGATTTACGACGAAATGATGAAATTATGCGAGAATCTGGATTGGGTAAGCGTGGAAATGCAGAAAGATGTTCCGCATGTCGGTGTTGTTAAGACCGGATGCCAGGGACTTTGCGAACTTGGACCTCTTATGAAAATCGAGCCTTACGATTATCAGTATGTGCATGTACAGGTGGAAGACTGTAAGGAAATCGTAGAGCGTACTGTTATGGAAGGTCAGCCGGTAAGCAGACTGTTTTATCGTGATCATGATACTGTCTGTCCACATCCATCTGATATTCCGTTTCTGAATCAGCAGACAAGAATCGTTCTTGAAAACTGTGGAAATATCGATGCAGAATCTATTGATGAATATATTGCAGCCGGTGGATTTCAGGCTATGGCAAAAGCTTTCTTTGATATGTCCCCGCAGGATGTTATCGATGAAGTAACGAAATCCGGACTTCGCGGACGTGGCGGAGCAGGTTTCCCTGCCGGTAAGAAATGGTCACAGGTAGCCCGTCAGAAAGAAAAAGTCCGCTACGTTGTATGTAACGGTGACGAGGGTGACCCGGGTGCATTTATGGATGGCTCCGTAATGGAAGGTGATCCATACAAGATGATCGAAGGTATGGTCATTGCAGCATATGCAGTAGGCGCTGAAAACGGATATATTTATGTACGTGCAGAATATCCGCTTTCCGTAAAACGTCTCCGCATGGCTATTGAGCAGGCGGAAGCGTATGGTCTCCTTGGTGACAATATCCTTGGTTCTGGTATAAATTTCCATTTACATATCAATCGTGGAGCCGGCGCGTTTGTCTGTGGTGAAGGTTCTGCCCTTACCGCATCTATCGAAGGAAATCGTGGTATGCCGCGTGTAAAACCACCGCGTACCGTAGAAAAAGGACTCTGGGAAAAACCAACTGTTCTTAATAACGTAGAGACATATGCAAATGTTCCGAAGATCATTCTTCAGGGTGCTGACTGGTTCCGTACCATCGGTACAGAAGGAAGCCCGGGAACAAAGACGTTCTCCCTGACCGGAGCAATCGAAAACACAGGTCTTATCGAAGTTCCGATGGGAACAAGCCTTCGTCATATCATTTATGATATCGGTGGCGGTTTAAAGAGCGGAGCAGCTTTCAAGGGTGTACAGATCGGTGGACCTTCCGGTGGATGTCTGATTGAAGATCAGATCGACCGTCCACTTGATTTTGACTCCGTAAAATCACTGGATGCGATCATGGGTTCCGGTGGTCTGGTAGTAATGGACGAAAACACCTGTATGGTAGAAGTTGCCAGATTCTTTATGAACTTTACACAGCGCGAAAGCTGCGGCAAATGTGTTCCATGTCGTGAAGGAACCAAACGTATGCTGGAAATCCTCGAAAGAATCGTAGAAGGAAAGGGCGAAATGTCCGACCTTGATGAACTGGAAGAACTTGCAACCATGGTTCAGAGTATGGCTCTCTGTGGACTTGGAAAGAGTGCACCGCTTCCGGTCATCAGTACTCTGAAACGCTTCCGCGATGAATACGAAGAACATATCCGCGACAAGAAATGCCGTGCAAAAGTCTGCACCGCACTTCGTCAGTTCCATATCAATCCGGAATTCTGTATCGGCTGCGGTAAATGTGCGAAGAACTGTCCGGCAGCGGCAATTTCCGGAAAGATCAAACATCCGTATCATATTGACAATGAGCTTTGTATCAAGTGCGGTACCTGTAAAGATAACTGTAACTTTGATGCAATTTATGTGGAAGCATAGGAAGGGGGCTGACTTATGGGTACAATGACAATTGACGGTAGAAAAGTGGAATTTACCGATGAAAAAAATATCCTTACCGTGATCCGTAATGCAGGCATCAACATTCCGACACTGTGCTATCATTCAGAGATTTCCACATTCGGAGCCTGTCGTTTATGTACGGTTGAAGATGACAGAGGCAAAACCTTTGCGTCCTGTTCAGAACAGCCGAGAGATGGAATGGTAATCTATACCAATACCGGAAGACTGAGAAACTATCGTAAACTGATCGTGGAGCTGCTTCTTGCAGCACACTGCCGTGACTGTACAACCTGTATCAAGAGCGGTGAATGTGTACTTCAGGAACTGGCACATCGTCTCGGCGTAAGAAACATCCGATTCGAAAATACAAGAGAGCAGCATGAACTGGATTTCAGTTCGCCATCCATAGTACGTGATCCGAATAAATGTATCCTTTGCGGCAACTGTGTACGTGCCTGCGAGGAGATTCAGGGAATCGGAGCACTTGGATTTGCATTCCGTGGAACAGAAGCTATGGTTATGCCGGCATTCAACAAAAAAATTGCAGAGACACAGTGCGTAAACTGTGGTCAGTGCCGTGTATTCTGTCCGACCGGTGCGATTTCTATTCATACAAATTCTGACAAAGTCTGGAAGGCTCTGGCGGATCCGGAAATCCGTGTGGTTGCACAGATCGCTCCGGCAGTTCGTGTAGCTGTTGGTGACCATTACGGCCTCCAGAAAGGCAGAAGTGTAATGGGCAAAATCGTCAATGCACTTCACCGTATGGGCTTTGATGAAGTTTATGATACAAGCTTCAGCGCTGACCTTACCATTATGGAAGAATCAGCAGAGTTTCTTGACCGAATTGAAAAAGGAGAAAAACTTCCTCTTCTGACATCCTGTTGTCCTGCATGGGTAAAATTCATCACTGACCAGTATCAGGAATTTATTCCAAATCTTTCTACCTGCCGTTCCCCACAGGGAATGATGTCGGCAGTCATCAAAGAATATTTCCGTGATCCGGAACATGCAGCAGGAAAGAAGACAATCATGGTTTCTGTTATGCCATGTACTGCAAAGAAAGCAGAAGCAGTTCGCCCGAACAGCTATACACACGGAGAAAAAGATACGGATATCGTTATTACGACTACTGAACTGCTTCGTATGATCGATAACTTCGGTCTTGATTTTGCATCTCTGGATCCGGAGGCATGTGATATGCCGTTTGGATTTGGTTCCGGCGGTGGTGTAATCTTTGGTGTTACCGGTGGTGTTACAGAGGCAGTTCTCCGTCGTCTGAATCCGGATCATTCCAAGGAGACCATGAATGAAATCGCAGAGTGCGGTGTTCGTGGAGAAGAAGGTATCAAAGAATTCACAGTTCCGTATAAAGGAATTGATGTAAAAGTCTGCGTTGCCAGCGGTCTTGCAAATGCAAGAACCGTTATGGAACGTGTAAAGAACGGCGAAGCCGAGTATCATCTGATTGAGATCATGGCATGTCGTCGTGGATGTATCATGGGTGGCGGCCAGCCGACCAGAGCAGGTGACAGAACCAAGTATGCGAGAGCAAAAGGTCTGTACAATGCAGATAATACTATGATCATCAAGAAGTCCGATGAGAATCCGCTTGTACAGGAACTGTATACTGGATTGCTCAAAGGCAAGGAGCATGAACTGCTTCATAATGAGTTTTATTGATTTGTAATTTGAGGGGATACCAATTCACAGAAAGAAATGCAGGCGGACCGCCTGCATTTCTTTCTGTGAACTATCGGTTCCCCTCCCCACAAATTCCTCCATCCACCCTTGCACAAAAATCCCTGATACGCTACAATAAAACAAAACACAAAAATAAAAATACACAACACGAAGGAGTGCAACCGACATGCGTGAAATACAAGCATCCATGATTACGGACACCATCGAGAGACTTTGCATCGAAGCCAATCAGGTGCTTCCGGATGACATCAAAAAATCCATTCAGACCTGTCGTTCCTGTGAGGACGGACAGATTGCCTGTGGCATCCTTGACAACATTATCGAAAATTACGAAATTGCCGAGAACGAACAGGTTCCGATCTGCCAGGATACCGGAATGGCCTGCGTTTTCCTTGAAATCGGACAGGACGTACATATTACAGGAGGAGATCTGAGTGAGGCAGTAGACGAAGGAGTACGCCGTGGTTACGCCAACGGTTATCTGCGTAAATCCGTTGTCAAAGATCCGGTTCGCAGAGGAAACACCGGCGATAATACACCTGCAATGCTTTATACAGAAATCGTTCCGGGCGAAAACATCAAAATCACCGTTGGTCCGAAAGGCTTCGGAAGTGAAAACATGAGTGCGATCCGCATGTTTAAGCCATCCGCGGGAATCGAAGGAATCAAAGATTTTATTCTCGAAACTGTAGAGACAGCAGGCCCGAATCCATGTCCGCCGATGGTTGTCGGAGTAGGGATCGGCGGTACTTTTGACAAGGCGGCGCTTCTTGCAAAAAAAGCTCTGATGCGTCCGGTAGATACCGAAAACGAGGATCCATATTATGCAGACCTTGAGAAAGAAATGCTGGAAAAAATCAACCAGCTTGGTATCGGACCGCAGGGATTCGGCGGTAAAACAACTGCACTCGGCCTGAATATCGAGACCATGCCGACACATATTGCCGGCATGCCATGTGCGATCAATATCAGCTGCCATGTGACAAGACACAAAACGGAGGTGATCTGAAAATGGAACGACATATTACACTTCCCCTGACAGAAGAACTTGCAAAAAGCCTTCATGCCGGTGATAGCGTTTACCTTACCGGAACCATTTACACCTCCCGTGATGCCGGACATAAGAGAATGTGTGAGGCACTTGCCAGAGGAGAAGAACTTCCTTTTGATCCGAAAGATGCAACGATTTATTATGTAGGACCAACCCCTGCCAAACCAGGACAGGTTATCGGTTCCGCAGGACCGACTACAAGTGGACGAATGGATGCCTATGCACCGACTATGATGTCTGTAGGTGCGCGCGGCATGATCGGAAAAGGCGCCCGCCTTCCGGAAGTTGTAGAAGCAATGAAAAAATATAATGGTGTTTATTTCGGTGCAATCGGCGGAGCAGGCGCGCTTCTTGCCAAATGCATCAAAAAAGCAGAACTGGTGGCTTATGAGGATCTCCAGTCAGAGGCACTTCGCCGTCTTTATGTAGAAGACATGCCACTGGTAGTCATCATTGACTGCGAAGGAAATAATCTTTACGAGCAGGGAAGAGAATCATACCTGAAAGAACATGGTACAAAAGAAGCATAAATCTTATGCCAAACATGAATTAGTTGTGCAGATTTATTCTATAAGAAAACAGACAAAATCATAACAGAAGCCCCTTATGCATATATATGTAACAATACATGGGATTGTGTGAGTATATGCAAGGGGGCTTTTTTATGGAAAAATTTCAGGTTTACCGGGATATTCAGGCAAGAACCGGCGGCGATATATACATAGGCGTTGTAGGTCCCGTCCGCACCGGAAAATCCACATTTATCCGCAGATTTATGGAGCTTGTCGCACTGCCGGAGATGGAACCGGCAAAACAGGCTGAGGTACGTGATCAGCTTCCGTTAAGCGGATCCGGAAAACTGATCACGACAGTTGAACCGAAATTCATACCGAAAGAGGCAGTAGAAGTGCCGCTCGGAGATGAGCAGAAAGTCCGCATCCGTCTGATTGACTGCGTTGGATTTCTGGTAAAAGATGCCAGCGGACACATCGAAGAAGGAAAAGAACGAATGGTAAAGACCCCGTGGTTTGAAAAAGCAATTCCGTTTCATGAGGCAGCAGAGACCGGAACACGTAAAGTTATCGAAGAGCATGCAACGATCGGCCTTGTGATTACGACGGATGGCAGCTTCGGAGAATTACCACGGGAAAACTTTGCCGAGGCGGAGGCAGCAACCATCAATCAGCTAAAAAAACAACGCAAGCCGTTTCTGCTTCTTGTGAATTCTCAGGCACCGTACAAAGAAGAAACACAGGACCTTGTCCGCTCCCTTCAGGAAAAATATGGCGTCATCACCATGGCAGCAAACTGTGAACAGCTTCGCAAAGAAGATGTCACCAAAATTCTTTCGAATGTGCTGTATGAATTCCCTGTGACAGAAATTCAGTTTTTTGTTCCGAAATGGGTGGAGATGCTTCCGGCAGATCACGAGCTGAAAGCACAGATTCTGGACTGCATTCGCACGAAGATGAAAGAATTTCATCATATCAAAGACATCACCAGAGAATCGGTCAGCCTCGGGATTCCGTGTGTACAGGAAACCATGTTGGAGGAAGTCTGTCTGTCGAGTGGCTGTGTCCGTGTTCGAGTGCAGGTCAAAGACGAATATTATTACAAAATACTCAGTGAAATGAGTGGGATTCAGATGGAAAGTGAATACGATCTGATCCACACGATGAAAGAGCTTGCCGCAATGAAAAAGCAGTATGTAAAGGTGCAGTCAGCACTGGAATCTGTCCGTGACACAGGCTATGGCGTCGTTGTACCGGAGCTTGATGAAATCCAGATTGAGGATCCGTCCGTGATCCGACAGGGCAGCAAATTCGGAGTAAAAATCAAGTCAAAAAGCCCATCCGTCCATATGATCAAAGCAGAAATCGAGACGGAGATCGCGCCGATCGTAGGTACAGAGCAGCAGGCAAAAGACCTGATCCAGTATATTGGCGAGAGTGGACAAAGAGGCGAAAGCATCTGGGAAACGAATATTTTCGGCAAATCCATTGAGCAGCTGGTGCAGGATGGCATCCGCAGCAAAATCGCATCCATCGGTGAAGAAAGCCAGTCAAAATTGCAGGATACCATGCAGAAAATTGTCAATGACAGCAAAGGCGGCATGGTCTGTATTATCATCTGAATATTATAAAAAATATAGATATTCTCCATAGTTTATAAAAACACATGATATCATATGAGTAATATGATGCCATGTGTTTTTGCTTACTAAAAAGGCTGGAATGTCGAAAAATGTCGAGAAGATTAAGTGGTTTTAGATATGAAGTTATCGAATCTAAATACATTTTCCTCATCCATCAACTCTTCAAATTTATTCAGATTCAGATCAGAGTGTTCCAGCTCGCGTGAGAAGCGATAACAGATGGAAACCATCTCATCAAAAGAAAAACTTCCGCCATTTTTCAGATAAGTTCCGACTGCCAGATCATGGATCATAAAAGTACATACAATCGCCATTTTTACTTTGGCGAAGATATGCCCGTCGTATACAGCACCGCAGAAATATGTGTAAATCCAGTAGAGCAGGAGCTGTTCTTCCTGAATTTCCCAGTCGGGGTATGCTGTGATAAAGGATTTGTAAATATCAGGTTCCTCAGCAAAATCACCGTCATAAAGTGGCACCAGCGTTTCCTCCAGATATTCATGCCAGCCAGGACGAAGGACTTCCATCTGCGGAATTACTGTCTGCCAGATCTGCTTTCTTAATTCCAATGAGGAAGAATCACAATTCCGGAAATTTGAATCAGATGCCATAACATCAGTATCTTTGTTTGTAGTAACACCTTTACCTGCAGCCCAGCTTCGCACTTTAGCCTGAAATTCTGCCGTAAATCCTGACCTTTCATGTCGTGCACGGATATCCTCCCACTGGAAAAGTTCATTTTTATCCAATGCCAGTTGGAAATCGTGCGCACATACCAGTAGTTTCTGCCAGCGCAACTTCACCGGAACAGATCGATCCTGAATAATGGAAAAAAGATAATCTCTCGTATCCATCAGAGCTGTAAAAAGAAAATAATCAAACTCTTCATAAGTTTCTTCCTTTGAAGGAACTTCCCGTGTCACAAAAGAAATCTTATTCTTGTGTGAAAGAAAAATCCGCGCAGCCTCCGGACAGGAAAGAGAAAGCGAGTATTCGCGGAGCCCCTCAAATTCCTCAATATGACGCGGATATTTACGGCAGGTATCACAGAGCATATCCGCTCCGGCCTCACTGTAAATATCACAGAGATTTTCTTCATTCAGGAATGCACAGCGATGGTCATACTGGCGAAAAGCCTGTTCTGACCAGTCAATATCATTGTGCAGCCGGTTACGAAAAGGTCCTTTGAGTTTTTGGTACTTTTTCAGACTTTTTTTATCAATCATGATCTGCCAGCCTGCGCAGCATGTATCCGGACAGGATCCGGCAATACAGGAAAATTCTTTATAAAAATCAGGGCGTGTGATCTGCATAGGGTAGTCCTTTCTCATAAAATATAATTCTGCAAAAATATAATCATACTTTTCTATAACAATATTTCTTCTATAACAATTCAATCATACTTCCCCTTGCTGTATCTGTCAAATTGGGATATACTGTCCACAAGTAAAATTGCAGAAAAGGAGCAGATTATGGAAAATTTTATTAATCAGTCACCATTTGCACTGGTGCTGGTATTTCTTGTGATTGGATTTGTGTTTCTGATAAAAGGAGCAGACTTCTTTGTAGAGGGCAGTTCCAGTATAGCACGTAAACTAAAAGTCCCGTCTATCATTATCGGACTTACGATCGTGGCGATGGGAACATCCCTGCCGGAAACAGCAGTCAGTGTAACCGCATCTCTGGCACATAATAATGAACTTGCCGTCAGCAACGTGGTCGGCTCGAATATTTTTAACCTGATGTTTGTTGTTGGAATCTGCGCCCTGATCACGCCGATCATGGTAAAGAGTGAGACTATCACGAGAGATATTCCACTTTCCATCATCTGTGCCCTGCTTCTGCTCGGACTTGGATATCTGGCAATCGGAGATAAACACAACATGATTCTGGGACACCTCGATGGAGTCATTTTTCTGGTATTGTTTGCTGCCTACATTGTAATTATGATACGCACAGCAATGAAAGCCAGGGCAGAGGGTAAAAAGACAGAAATCGAGAGCATTGAAGAAGCAGAAGAAAACACACAGAAACTTCTTTCCTATCCGAAGAGTATTTTCTGCATCGTAGGAGGCGCAGCAGCAATCGCTTTTGGCGGAGACCTGACAGTAGATGCAGCAAGCCGGATCGCGATTGACCTCGGTATGAGTCAGACACTGGTAGGTCTTACGATCGTTTCCATCGGAACATCCCTTCCGGAGCTTGTTACTTCACTTGTGGCAGCACGTAAAAACGAAATTGACATGGCAGTCGGAAACGCAGTCGGTTCCAATATTTTTAATATCCTGATGGTACTTGGTATCGCGGCATCCATCAGTCCTGTAGCGCTGATCAGCGTCAATCTGATCGATATTCTGGTGCTTATTGGATTTTCAATCCTTGTTCTGGTTTATGCAACAACGAGCAAAAAAATCACCAGAACAGAAGGCGCGTCCATGGCGTGTCTGTATCTGATCTATACCATCTATATCATACTCAGGTAAAAGCCATCCGGTGAAACCGGGTTGAACATCTGCCGGTTTTGTGTTATCATGGACGAAAATTTGATTTTTGTATAATTATGTTTATTTTTTACATTATATTGTAAGCTGCATATATTAAGCAAAAGAGAAGAGGAGAAATATTTATGTGTGGAATCGTAGGTTTTACAGGAAACCATCAGGCAGCACCGATCCTTCTGGATGGACTGTCCAAGCTTGAATACCGTGGATATGATTCAGCCGGAATTGCTATTCGCAACGGAGAATGCGAGACAGAAGTCATCAAGGCAAAGGGGCGTCTGAAAGTACTTGCAGAGAAAACAAACGGCGGAGAATCTGTTCCGGGAACCTGTGGAATCGGACATACCCGCTGGGCAACACATGGAGAACCGTCCGAAAACAATGCACATCCACATGTGAGCGATGACGGAAACGTAGTTGCCGTACACAATGGTATTATCGAGAATTATCAGGAACTGAAAGACAAACTGCTCCGCAAAGGATACACTTTCTATTCAGAGACAGACACAGAGGTTGCCGTCAAGCTGGTAGATTACTATTACAAAAAATACGAAGGAACGCCGGTCGATGCAATCAACCATGCAATGGTTCGTATCCGTGGTTCCTACGCACTTGCAATTATGTTTAAAGACTATCCGGAAGAACTTTATGTGGCACGTAAAGACAGCCCGATGATCCTTGGTGTAGCCGATGGAGAATCCTATGTGGCATCCGACGTTCCGGCGATTCTGAAATACACAAGAAATGTTTACTATATCGGCAATCTGGAGATGGCTCGCGTCCGTAAGGGTGAAATCACTTTCTACAATCTCGATGGCGAAGAAATCCAGAAAGAAATGAAGACGATCGAATGGGATGCAGAAGCAGCCGAAAAAGCCGGATTCGAGCATTTCATGATGAAAGAAATCCATGAGCAGCCAAAAGCAGTCAGAGACACACTTAATTCCGTACTCAAAGACGGACAGATCGATCTTTCTGAAATCGGACTTTCCGACGAAGAAATTCAGGAGATCAGCCAGGTGTATATCATTGCCTGCGGCTCCGCTTATCATGTAGGTATGGCATCACAGTATGTATTTGAAGATATGGTGCGTGTACCGGTACGTGTAGAGCTTGCATCTGAGTTCCGTTACCGCAACCCGATCCTGGATCAGAAAGCACTGGCAGTGATCATCAGCCAGTCAGGTGAGACTGCAGACAGCCTTGCGGCACTGCGTCTTTGCAAAAATGAAGGTATCCGCACAATGGGTATCGTAAACGTAGTCGGTTCCTCTATTGCGCGTGAAGCAGACAATGTATTCTACACACTTGCAGGTCCGGAGATTTCCGTTGCAACTACGAAGGCATACAGCACACAGCTGATCGCAGCATATGTACTGGCAATCCAGTTCGCAAAAGTAAAAGGTACAATTTCTGAAGAACAGTATAGCACATATATCAAAGAACTTGAGACTCTGCCGGATAAAATCCAGCGAATCATTGATGACAAAGAACGCCTGCAGTGGTTTGCATCCAAACAGGCCAACTCAAAAGACGTGTTCTTCATCGGTCGTGGTATTGATTATGCAATCAGCATGGAAGGCAGCCTGAAGATGAAGGAAATCAGCTACATCCATTCTGAGGCGTATGCAGCAGGTGAGCTGAAACACGGAACCATCTCCCTTGTTGAGGATGGTACACTGGTTATCGGTGTACTGACACAGCCGGCTCTTTATGAAAAAACAGTCAGCAACATGGTAGAGTGCAAGAGCCGTGGTGCATATCTGATGGGACTGACTACATTCGGCAATTACAATATTGAGGACACTGCAGACTTTACCGTATATATCCCGAAGACAGATCCGCACTTTGCGACATCCCTTGCAGTAATCCCACTGCAGCTTCTGGGTTACTTTGTCAGCGTTGCAAAAGGTCTTGACGTTGATAAGCCGAGAAACCTTGCAAAGAGCGTTACTGTAGAATAAATTTCCGCAGAAATAAAATAATAAAATGCATCACCTGAGAATGATTTCTGAGAGGTCAGACAAGGGTGGTGCTTTTTTCGTTAAATTAAAATTGTTTTGAAAAAGGGAGTAAATGTGATTATTTTAAAAAGATGACAACTATGGGAATGTTGTGGTAAAATACAGACATCAGAGAATTACGAGGAGAAAAGAAAGGGGCTCTTATGCCAAAAATATCAATCGTTACTCCGGCTTATAACTGTGAAAAATATTTAGAAGAGGCAGTAAACAGTGTTCTTGCACAGAGTTTCGAAGACTGGGAACTGCTGATCATTGATGACTGTTCAAAGGATGCAACATGGCTGCGGATGCAGACACTTGCAAAGCAAGATAACAGAATACGAATTTTTCAGAATCGGCACAATTCCGGTTCGGCGGCAACCCGAAATAATGGTATCCGACAGGCGAGAGGTGAGTGGATTGCGTTTCTGGACAGTGACGATCTGTGGAGACCGGAGAAGTTGGAACGGCAGATGTCAGTTCTGAGAAAACATCCGGATGCTTCCTTTCTGTTTACAGGATCGGCTTTTATCGAAGATGATGGAATGACCATTGCCCATGTACTTCATGTACCGGAAAAAGTAAGCAGGAAAAAACTTCTGAAGCAAAACGTGATTTCCTGTTCATCCGTGTTGATCCGAAGAGAACTGATGCTGGAATTTCCGATGCCGGAAGAAGACGGAATTCACGAGGATTTTGCTACATGGCTGGCCATCCTTTCCAAAATTCCATGCGCATATGGGGTAGATGAGCCGCTGCTTGTTTATCGAAGAGCACTTGCGTCCAAATCAGGCAAAAAGGGCAAGTCAGCGCATATGAACTGGCAGACATACATTAAAGCCGGTGTGCCGACGGTCAGCCGTGTCTATTATATGGTAAGCTATACCCTGCATGGACTCAGTAAATATTCCATGTTATGGTGGAGAAGTTATCGTCTGATGATGAGAAAAGAACGCTTCAAAAAACTGTTTCTGATGATCATGAATGCGCTGCTGATCCTTGCATGGACAAGTGTATTTGCGCATGCGTGGTATCAGAAATACAACTTTAAAGCGATTATCGGACGACAGTATTCCTTCTGGGGATATGTGGCATTATTTGTTTTGTATGCGGCATTAAATATCCTGATCGGAAAGGTGTTTTCTGTTTTTCGTGTTGTTCATCAGCAATATATCGAAATATTGCTTTCGCATGGATTTACCGTAATTCTGGTAAATGCAGCAACGTATATTGAACTGGCACTGATCGGACGATGGAGATTTCGAATGCATATCGCGCCGATGATTGCAGTAACGGCAATCAATCTTCTGATCGGTCTGGTGTGGTCACTTTTGGTACGGTGGTTGTATGCCAATATTTATCCGGCACACGAAGTACTTCTGATCTATGGCAAAAACAACATGGAATCCTTAGAAGAAGAACTTCTGAAACAGGGCGAACGTTTCCATCTTAAAACCAGAATTTCATTAAAGGAAGGCAGGGATGCCATCCTTCGCGAAATCCAGCGGCATGAATCGGTTATGCTCGGAGAAATGCCGGAGGAAGAAAGAAATTTTTATATCCGCTATTGTTACGAACAGAAGAAGAGATGCTATTGCCAGACGACATTAGCCGATATTCTGCTGATGAGTTCCGAAAAAATCTCACTTTCAGATAAGACTTTGCAGCTGTTTCGTAACTGCGGTCTGACGGTCGAGCAGAGAGTGGCAAAAAGAGTTTTTGATATTGCTTTTTCTGCGCTGGTGCTGGTGCTTCTGTCATGGCTGTATCTGATTCTTGCCTTGTACGTAAGGATTGCGGCAGGTGCCCCGATTCTGACTAAGAGGGAATGCCTTACAAGAAACGGAAAGCATTTCTGGCAGTACAAATTCCGCACCATGAAGCCGGGCAAAAAGATCGAGGATCCGGATCCGTGGATCCCGGGCGGATATTTCCTGATGGTATCGCACCTTGATGAACTTCCGCAGTTTTTCAATATCCTTAAAGGAGATATGTCAGTAGTCGGTCCGTATCCGGAACAGGTGGAGTCGGCAGAACACATTCAGAAAAAACTTCCGGAATTTACGTATCGTCAGGCAGTCAAAGCAGGCCTGACCGGATATGCCAAAGTTCACGGCAAATACAGCAGTTCCAAGTCAAATCAGTTAAAAATGGATTTCTATTATATCCAGAACTACTCCTTTGCACTGGATCTGAGCATTATCGCGTCAACACTGAAGGTACTGCTGGAGCCGTCCGTGAGCAGGAGAAAATAAATAGGAGAAAACATGAAAGAACAATCAAGAACCAAAATGCTTGCTCATGACATTCCGCTTCGTTTTGTAAAACTGTTGAATGTCATTCTTATGACAATACCGTTTGCCTGGTGCTGGTATGGGTACTATGTCGGACAGATGGAAAACAGCTTCTATAAAAAAGGAAACCTGCTGATGCTGGTTCTCTTTATGCTGGTATATTTTATGTTTGCCAGAGTATACAGCGCATTCCTCGTGTCAGTAAATCGTATATCTGAAATGGTCTACAGTCAGGTGCTGGCGGTGCTGATCACAGATGGAATCACCTATCTGGTGATCGTACTTCTTGTTAAGGGATTTCCAAGTGTGATACCGGGACTGCTGGCAATCGCCGGTCAGACTGTAATCTCTTTTGTATGGTGTACACTGGCACATCTCTGGTATTTCCATACGTTTCCGCCACAGAAGACCATGATCGTTTACGATGTCCGTGAAGGAATGGAGAAACTGATCAGCCAGTATGACATGCAGAAAAAATTCAAAGTGGAAGAAGTACTGCAGGTAGAAGAATGCCTGAATGATATGAAAAAACTGGATGAGATGGAGACGGTTTTTCTCAGTGGTATCCACAGCCGCGAAAGAAATATCATCCTGAAATACTGTATTGACAAGCATGTGCGTGTATATGTGATTCCACGAGTGGGTGATGTCCTGATGAGTGGAGCCAAACAGATCCACATGTTCCATCTGCCTATGCTTCGGATTGGAAGATACGATCCACAGCCGGAATACCTTTTCCTGAAACGACTGGCGGATATCGTCTTTGCCGGTGCTGCGATCATTATATTGTCACCGATCATGCTTATTACAGCAATTGCGATCAAAGCTTACGATGGTGGCCCTGTTTTTTACTCGCAGACCCGTCTGACCAAAAACGGGAGAGAGTTTGGCGTGCTGAAATTCCGCTCCATGAAAGTAAATGCAGAGAAAGATGGTGTGGCGCGTCTTTCAAGCGGTGAGAATGATCCGAGGATCACACCGGTCGGCAGAGTTATCAGGAAATGCCGTATCGATGAACTTCCACAGCTTTTTAATATCCTGAAAGGGGATATGACAATCGTCGGCCCACGTCCGGAAAGACCTGCCATTGCAGCAGAATACGAGAAAGTTATGCCGGAATTTCGTCTGCGCCTTCAGGCCAAAGCCGGTCTGACCGGCTATGCACAGGTTTACGGCAAGTACAATACGACACCATATGATAAACTTCTGATGGATCTGACATATATCAGTCGTCCGAGCCTTCTGGAAGATATGATGATCATGTTTGCAACCGTAAAAATATTATTTATGCCGGAGAGCACAGAAGGCATCGAAGAAGGTCAGATCACAGCCATGCAGGATACCCCTGCCTCCGGGACTGATAAAGAAAAAAAAGATGAGCAGTAAAATAATGAAAAGTCGTTCACTTATCATAAGCTGAGCGGCTTTTTTGGATTGTCTTTCCCCATATTATGTATTAATATGTAATATATACAGAGGGGGAGTCGAAATGTCTTCAATGGATAAACAAAACCTTATATTTCCGCTATCTTATGATCCGGATCTGAAAGAAAAAGAAGAGCAGGAAATATATTACAGATATTTGAATGCTGCATTTGAAGAGCCACGTATCAAAAATATTGGTGTCGTAGGCAGCTATGGTGTTGGCAAGAGCAGTCTTCTGCATTCCTATGAGAAAAGAGAACATAAGCATTTCCTTTATGTCACCATGGGAAAAAGCAAAGACAACAATGACGACAGCAAAAACGCGATTGAAAGGCGCATTTTACTTCAGATTTATTCTAAATTCCGCAGAGAGGACATTCCTCTCAGCGGGTTTGAAATGATCCGTGAAGCAATGAGTCATGTAAAATCAAAAGTTGCCGTTGGTATCATATGGCTTCTGGTGATATTATTGTTGACCTTCTATGCACCACTGGGCAGATTACTGAAGGCGAAACTGCCCTCAAACTGTCTGCTGATCCAGCTGAAAACATACATCCATATCGGTCTGTACATTACAATGATCGTATGGTCATTGCTGATATTCGGCTATCTGTTTTATAAACTTATCACAAAGATGCATCTCAGAAAAATTTCCCTGAAAAGTGAAAATGCAGAATTAGAAGTAGAAAGAGAAGATGACAAAGACTATCTGGATCAGTACAGCATGGAATTAGTGTATTGTCTGGAGCAGACTGCAAAGAAGATAGGCCATACGGTTGTGTTTGAAGATATGGATCGAATGAAACTGAAAGATGTGGTGGACATTTTTGCACGATTGAAAGAAATCAATACAATGGTCAATCAGCGGCTGCAGAAGGATAACAAATATATCAAATTTGTATATGTAGTAAATGATGCTGTCCTTGCAAAAATGGAACATTATAAGTTCTTTGATTATATTTTGCCGGTCGTACCGGGAGTCAATCCCAGAACTTCAAACTATATATTCAGGAAAAATCTTGCCAGAGTAAATGACTATCTGAAATCAAGATTACAAAATGAGGCACTTAATGAAGAATTCAAGGAACTGGAAAGCACAAAACCAGATACAATGGTCAACTGTGCGGCACCATTCCTTTCGGATTATCGTCTGCAATATATGATTCTGAACGATTACAGTATCTTCATGGAAATGAACGCAGTTCATAATGAAATTGAAAAAGGACAGAAGACAGCACAAAAGCTTCTTGCACTTGCAATATACAAAAATGTATGGCCGGTATATTACGAAAGTCTCAGCAGTGGCAGGCAAACACGTTTCTTTGCGCCGGAACTGGAAAATATAAAATGTTCTGAACTGGCAACGATGCTGACAAGAGGTGATGATCCATATCTTACATACGATAGCCTGTATTACCTTGGATACAGTACAAAAGAAATCGTACAGGATTTTGTATGGAAAATCAGAAACACAGGACAGACAGAGGAGCAGATCAAACTTGTCCGGGAGATGCCGAATAATGAATTTTCCTGCAAATGTCTGGAGGAGATTCTGATTACGGATGGACAAGATGAAAATGATGCAGATAATAAAGCTTTATATAAAACGATACTTCGGTTTTTTATTATAAAAGAATATAAACATGCACGTAGTTTTTTTGAAAACAGAGATTTGAAGCTGTGTCTTGAAATTCTCGGAGAATTAGTGAGTATTGGAGCACCAAGATATATGAACTGGATTCGGGAAGAAGAATGGGCAACAGATAAAAATGGTAACTATGATGCCTTTCGTTATTGTAAAAACCGAAATATGCTTACAAGAATGGGAGACCTTACAGATATAGAGTTTAGATTGTTGCTTGAAGGTTTGAGCTATACAGATGAATTTGCGGGTGTCCGTCTGCACATTATCACACAGGGCGGAAGTGTGGTAAGGGTTGGGCTTGAAGAAAGTATACTCAGAAGAGATATAGTGGAAGCCTAAAGAAAAAGACAAAAAGGAAGGAGGTGAGCATATGTGGAATATAGGATATTCGGAAGTCCTGAAAATGGATAAGAAGAATCATTTTCAGAAACTTTCGGATTCTGTGAATGGAAAAGAATTAGAAGAAATATTAAGTGAATTTTTTAATATTGTTGAGACAGGGGTGCATATATTAATACTATGTTCGGATCAGCCGGAAAAAATTTCAAAAGAAGAATTAACAGAATTACTTAAGAAAAATCATCCAGAGAGAATCATTAATATTACCGATTGCTACACAAGAGAATTTCATGACCAAAACAGCGATGCAGTGGGAATTATAACAGATTGTGTTTCTGTAATGGATGCTATGCGCAAAATATTCAGTTATATAGAGAATGCAGTAGAAACAGAAAATACGAAATTTGAAAGTATATGTAGTTACATTGAACAGGGACAGAAACTGGAAGAACCGGTGTCAGACAAAATCGGTTATGAAGAAAGATCAGCGAAAAAAATCTCAGATATGTGGACTGTGAAAGGAAAATGGCTGCCGGAGATAAGATTGATTGTTTATTTACCGGGTGAATATTTTGAATGTTTCACAGATGAAAATAATTATTTTCCGATCCAGATGGAATATGCAGTGCAGATTATTACCAGAGATCAGTGGAGGGAGAAATTACTAAAGGAAACGTTTGATGAAAACCGAAAACTGCGAAATGAAAATAAAGAACTGAAACGCGAAAAAGAAGATTGGAAAGGAAAATGTGAAGAACTGGAGCAGGAAAATATGAAGTTGAATGCTTTGACAACGCTGCCTGATTGGAAAAATACGAGTGAAATTTTAAAAACAATGTCTCTTTTGTATGGAATGAACATGAAAAATAAAATCAAAAACTCTACATATGATATTGAATATTATATGGATAATGATAACTTCGGTACAATAGAAATTACCCCAAATAAAAAGACAATAGATAGCGAAGAAGGTTGAAGAAAGGTGAGGATCAATAGTATGGATAAAACAAAAGCAGTTGAATTGCTACAGGCTTATTTTGGAAAAACAATAAATTTTAGTTACGAGATTGTAAAGCAAATCGAAAAAACGGAAATGAAAAATCAGGCGGAAGTTATACAGCAAATATGTGAACTGTTCGATGATACAGAAAGTGATGCATCTATAGAACTGCAAGATTATATTTCAGATAAAGAACTTGAAGAATTGAGAAAAAATGATGGCGAACTTGTTAATCAGATTCTGGAAAGCAACCTGAAAAAAGCATATTTGATTGAAAGCTGCGAAGAAGAATTTTATATCTTTTTGTGGAGTGAGATGGTACATACATTTTCGGAGCTTAAGGACAGAGCGTTTGCCCTGTACTATATAATCATCGACAGGAGGATTCCGTATTTTTCAGTGAGAAAAGGCCTGAAAATGAGTGAGGAAGATTTCAGGGAATACAGGCGACAGAATAAAAATTCTATAGCAAAGACTAAATTTGTTCTCTACAATACATATAGTCAGAAGACAGAAGAAGCATCTATTTTGCTGGATGAAATTACAGGACGGAAATCCTATGAGGAACGGGTGGTGTTACTGGTATCAATTCTGGATACCCTCAGACAAGAACAGAGGATGCTACGTAAAAGATTACAAGAAACAGAACAATGAACAAGATATAATTACAGTAAACTTCTGCACAGAAGAACCAATCAAATAAACATCACCTACACCAAAGTCGCCCACTTATCGTAAGATATCCGGGCGGCTTTTTACATAGGAAAGAGCTTGAGAATGTCGAAAAATGTTGAACTTATTATATTGCATGTCGAACCGCATCGGGTTATCATAAAAAGCTGTTGGAATGCATGCCTGAACTGCACAATAATTCCAACAGAAAATATAGTCAAATTTCCATCCATGAAAAGAGAGAATTATGTCAAAACTTACGAAAACTATGGTTATTTATGTTCGCTTTGTGTTTTGGGGTTTGCATAAATAAAAGTATGTGGTATAATTTTTCTACGTATGGAAAAGCATTAAATACAAAAGAAACACAATTGCGGAAGGACAAGAAACAACCCCGGAATTTCACGGGGGGGGGGTATAGGAAAAGGATAAGATAGAATGTTGCGAGTGTACAGTTTTAGTCGCAGGACAGATTCCCCAACCTCTGGTAATTGGAGAAATGTGAAAAAGAAAATTGAAAATCGAAACCCTTATGTTACATATCTTGAAAATCTTGATGCACTTCCCATGAGTTGTTTCATTCTGCTTTCTGTATGGGTCTTTGGAAGATGGCATATTTTACTAAATCCATGTATTAAAAATGTAATTGGAATAAACTTTCTTTTCTTTGGAATGTTTATTGTGTCTGGTTTTATTTTGTTTTATTTAGAATGTTACTTACACCGTTGCGGGGATAATCGTAAGTTGACAAATATATTATAAAAATGTAGGGGGAAGGAAAACGTATGTATAGAAAAGATTCTGAAGGATGGCAAAAACATGCGGACTTTATAGTTCTGGATATGATCTGCCTGCAGTTGGCTTATGTACTGGCATATGCGATCAGTGGATATGGATTCAACCCGTATGCAACTATTATTTACCGTAATATGGCAGTATTCCTTGAACTGGCAGATCTTGTCGTGATCTTTGGATACGGCACCATGAAAAGTGTACTGAAACGAGGATATTACCGTAACTTTATCGTTACTTTGAACCACTGCATTATGGTGGGCGCACTGGCAATCTTATACCTGTTTTTACTGCAGGAGGGACAGCTGTTTTCACGACTGACCCTAATTCTCACCATAGTCATTTATCTTGGACTCACCTATCTGGCAAGGGAACTTTGGAAGAAGCTTCTCAGAAAGCAGATGGAAGATGGCGGAGAACGGAAGCTGCTCATTATTACCTCAAAGGATGTGGCCGAGAAGGTAGTTCTGAACATGCAGGAAAATAATTATGCCAGATTTACAATTGCGGGTGCGGCTGTGATTGATGCCGACTGGACAGGAAGAGAAATCCATGGTGTACCGGTAGTCGCTGATGAAGAAGCTGCTCCTATGTACGTGTGTCAGGAATGGATCGATGAAGTGCTGATCGTCATTTCAGAAGAACACCCATATCCGGCTGATTTAATTTCCAAATTAACAGAAACCGGAGTAACCGTTCATCTGAATCTGGCAAAGATCACCAATGTTCCGGGTAAAAAACAGTTTGTAGAAAAGGTTGGAAATTACACGGTTCTGACTACAAGCATCAATTATGCGTCAACCAGACAGCTGATGCTGAAACGTCTGATGGATATTGCCGGCGGTTTGGTTGGGTGTATCTTTACGGGAATTATTTGTATTTTTGTTGGACCGGCAATTTATATCGCGTCTCCGGGACCAATCTTCTTTTCGCAGGAACGTGTGGGAAAGAACGGAAAGAAATTTAAAATGTATAAGTTCCGGAGTATGTATATGGATGCGGAAGAACGTAAGGCAGAGCTTATGAAAGATAACAAGCTGGGCGATGGAAAAATGTTTAAGCTTGACTTTGATCCCCGTGTTATCGGAAATAAGGTTCTCCCGGACGGTACACACAAAACGGGTATCGGAGATTTTATCAGAAGGACAAGTCTGGACGAATTTCCACAGTTCTTCAATGTATTAAAAGGCGATATGTCGATTATAGGTACTCGCCCACCCCTTATTTCAGAAACGAATTTGTATGAGCTTCACCATCGTGCGAGGCTGGCAATTAAGCCAGGAATCACTGGCATGTGGCAGGTAAGCGGACGAAGTGATATTACAGATTTCGAAGAGGTTGTGCGACTTGATAAAGAATACATCGAAAACTGGAATATCGGACTGGATATAAAGATTTTGTTAAAAACAGTACTGGTTGTATTCAGAAAAGACGGTTCGATGTAAAGAAATAGTAAGACATATTTGTTTCAAGACGAATTAACTGGCTCGAAGAGAGCCTTACATAAATTAACTTTAGGGGGATATAGGATTATGAAAAAGGACTATAAAATTGCGGTAGCAGGAACTGGCTATGTAGGGTTGTCGATTGCGACTCTGCTTTCCCAGAACCATCATGTGACCGCTGTGGACATTATACCGGAGAAAGTCGAGATGCTCAATAATCGAAAATCTCCGATTCAGGATGAATATATTGAAAAATATCTGGCAGAAAAAGAGCTGGATCTGACCGCAACTCTGGATGCAAAGGCTGCATACGCTGATGCGGATTTTGTTGTAATTGCGGCTCCTACGAACTATGACAGCCACACTCAGCACTTCGACACATCAGCTGTCGAGGCTGTGATCAAGCTGGTCATGGAGTACAATCCGAATGCCATCATGGTCATTAAGTCCACGATTCCTGTGGGTTACACAGCAAGCGTAAGAGAAAAGTTCAGCAGCAAGAATATCATCTTTAGCCCGGAGTTCCTGCGTGAATCCAAGGCGCTTTACGATAATCTGTATCCTTCCCGCATCATCGTTGGTACTGAGCTGAACGATGAGCGTCTGGTGGAAGCAGCACATGAATTTGCAGGTTTGCTGCAGGAAGGTGCCATCAAGGAGAACATCGATACGCTGTTTATGGGCTTTACCGAGGCTGAGGCAGTCAAGCTGTTCGCAAACACTTATCTGGCACTGCGTGTGGCTTATTTCAACGAGCTGGACACCTATGCAGAGAGCAAGGGTCTGAACACTCAGCAGATCATTGATGGTGTTTGCCTTGATCCTCGTATTGGCAGCCACTATAATAATCCGTCCTTCGGTTATGGCGGCTACTGCCTGCCGAAAGACACCAAGCAGTTGCTGGCTAACTATGCCGATGTGCCGGAGAACCTGATTGAGGCTATTGTTGAGAGTAATAGGACTCGTAAGGACTTCATCGCCGACCGTGTTCTGAAGTTAGCTGGTTATTACGGCTATGACGAGGACAACGAGTACAATGCACAGCAGGAAAAGTCTGTGACCATCGGTGTTTATCGTCTGACAATGAAGAGTAATAGTGACAACTTCCGCCAGAGTTCTATCCAGGGTGTCATGAAGCGTATTAAAGCCAAGGGTGCAACAGTGGTGATTTATGAGCCGACTCTAAAAGATGGTGACACTTTCTTCGGTAGCACAGTAGTTAATGATCTGGCAAAGTTCAAGGAAATGAGTCAGGCTATCATCGCAAACCGTTATGACAATTGCCTGGATGATATAAAAGAAAAAGTTTATACAAGAGATATTTTCCAACGTGACTAAGAGACAGATGGGAGAGACACATGAACATAAAACAAATTGTATATTGTGTTATTGGTTTACCAAATCAAATTTATAACACGTTAATAATGAAATATCGTCATGTAAAACATGGAAAAAACTTAAAAATAAATGGCCGGATTCATTGTGTTTCAAATGCTGATGGTGGAATAATCATTGGTAATAATGTTTCTATTAACTCCTGCATGAAAAGTAACCCAATAGGTGGGGATACAAAGACGATTTTATTTGCAAAAGGTAAAGGAAAAATTCGCATCGGTGATGGCTGTGGTATCTCCAACGCAACATTGTTTGCCTGCGATTCCATAACGTTAGGTGACAATATTTTAGTTGGGGGGGGAGTTAGAATATACGACACCGATTTTCATTGGTTGGATTTTGAAAAACGCATGAATGAGGCTGGTGGAGCAGTAAATCCAGTTGTTATTAAAAATGGTGTATTTATTGGTGCGAATTCCATTATTCTCAAGGGAGTAACAATTGGAGAGAAAGCAATTATTGGAGCTGGATCAGTAGTGACCAGGTCAATACCTGATGGTGAAATCTGGGCTGGCAATCCAGCAAGGTTTATAAGAAAGATAAAATAATAAAGATTCATGAAAAAATTATTAAGGCAAATAAAACAAATTATACATCAATGTAAGAATCGAAAAGTATGTATATTTGAAGAAAATGTTACGATTGATTCTTTTGATCAATTTGAAGGGAAAAATCGATTGACAACAGATGTAACTTTTTTAACAAGTTCGATTGGATATGCAAGCTACATTGGAAATCGTTCGTTTATTAAAAATACTAAAATTGGCAAATACACATGTATTGCCACGGATGTAGTAACAGTTGCAGGGAGTCATCCGACCTCGATATTTGTTTCTATCCATCCAGCATTCTATTCTATTAGAAAACAGGCTGGTTTCACTTATGTTGAACAAGAAAAGTATAGTGATTTTCATTTCATAGATGATAAGAAAAAATATACTATTGAGATTGGAAATGATGTTTGGATTGGTTCGGCAGTTAAAATTATGGAAGGCGTGACAATTGGTGATGGCGCAGTTGTTGCCGCAGGAGCTATTGTAACAAAAGATGTGCCGCCATATGCAATAGTAGGGGGAGTTCCTGCAAGAGTTATTAAATATCGATTTGATGAGGAAACAATTCAGAAATTGCTTGAATTAAAATGGTGGGAAAAAGATCAGATATGGATTAAAAAACACGCAGAGGATTTTGAAAATATAAATAAGTTTTTGCTGCATTTACAAAATGAGAGAGGGGACTGAACAAGAATCAATGAGTGGAAAATATATGCGAAAAATTGATAAGTCAACAATCCCCACATGTAATATTATGGGAGTTAATATTGCCGCTATTAATATGGAATGGCTTGTTGAATATCTTAGAGAAAATCTTGTGGATATAAAAGGGGATTATATTTGTGTTTCAAATGTACATACGACGGTTACGGCATATGAAAATCCAGACTATCTGAAAGTTCAGAATGGTGGCTTGATGGCAATTCCAGATGGCGGTCCATTGTCTACAGTCGGGCAGAAGCGTGGTTATAAGAATATGGCAAGAACGACGGGACCTAGTCTCATGGGAGAAATTTTCAAGATTTCTGCTGAAAAAGGCTATCGCCATTATTTCTATGGAAGCAAAGAAGAAACACTTGAAATCCTGAAACAAAAGTTGGAAGAAAAATATTCAGGTATTCAGATTGCGGGAATGTATAGTCCGCCGTTTCGACCTCTTACCGAGGATGAAGATAAGAAAGTGGTTGAACGGATTAACGAAACAAAACCTGATTATGTTTGGATTGGTCTGGGCGCGCCAAAACAGGAAAAGTGGATGGCAGAACATCAGGGTAAGATTGATGGGTTGATGCTGGGCGTTGGAGCTGGATTTGATTATTATGCTGAAAATATTAAACGTGCTCCTATGTGGATGCAAAAAAGTAATCTGGAATGGGTATATCGACTGATGCAGGATCCGAAGAGATTATTTAAACGATACTTGCATACGAATACTAAGTTTATTTGGAATGCGATGATCAGGGGGAAGTGAGAGTGGAAGAAAGAAAACAAAATGTTCTCATAGTTCATAACTATTATCAAATTCCAGGTGGAGAAGATACTGTTGTTGCTAACGAAAAGAAGATGTTGGAGGATCATGGTCATAAGGTTGTTCTTTACAGCCGAAATAACTCAGAGATAAAAGAAATGTCTAAGTTTCAAAAATTGAAACTTCCATTTACAACGATATTTAATCCGTGTACTTATGCAGAAATCAAGAAAATAATAAAAAAAGAAAAAATAGATATTGTACATGTTCATAATACTTTGAATTTAATTAGCCCAGCGGTGTATTATGCTGCGTTGAGTTGTAAGGTACAGGTGGTTCAGACAATACATAACTTTAGACTTTTGTGTCCAGGAGCAACGTTTTACCGTGACGGACATATTTGCGAGGACTGTGTACAGCATGGATTAAAATGTGCTATAAAACATGGATGCTATAGAGAGAGTAAAGCACAAACCTTAATATGTGTTGTAAGCATGGTGCTTCACAGAATGACTGGTATATATGGAAAAATCAATTATATCTGTCTGACAGAGTTTAATAAGAAAAAACTATTAGAGTTGAAGCAAATTAAGGAAGATAAGGTGTTTGTTAAACCAAATTTCATTGATTGTAGAGAAGAATTTGTCCCAGAAGAAGAACGAAAAAATCAATTTGTCTTTGCTGGAAGACTAGACAAGTTAAAAGGCATTGACATTCTTCTGAAAGCGTGGAAACAGATGGGAGAGAAGGCTCCGCGATTGATTGTTTGTGGAACGGGACCAATGGAGAAATGGTGCAAAGACTTTAGCAAAGAAAGCAAAATAAATGCAGAATTCAGAGGCTTTGTATCGAATGCTGAAGTACTAAAAGTTGTTGCACATAGTAAGGCACTTTTATTACCTACACAGTGGTATGAAGGATTTCCGATGAGCATTGTGGAAGCTTTTTCTGTGGGAACACCGGTATTATGTTCTGATTTGGGCAATGCAGGGAGTGTTGTAAGAGAAGCTATAACCGGATATAAATTTAAATCAAATTCTTCACAGGAATTGAGGAAAGCTGTTGAAAGATGCAACGGTATGAGTGAGAATGTTTTGAATGAATATAAGACGGGTTATACATCTGTAATAAACTATGAAATATTGACCGAAATATATCGAGAGATCACACGCGAAAAATGAACGAAGTATTCAAGACGGACTGGAAAAGATACAAACGAACAAATGGGTCATTGTACATCTTGTGTGTGGTGCATAGATTTAATCCCGTCAAATTTTAGAGTGTGAAAAATTACCAAAATGGAGAATTTACATAATAAGTGAAAAACGGCACAAATTCATTTTAGGAATTCTTGATGGCTGTGTAATGGCTGCGAACACATGCATTTATAAAAGTTTTGTTAAAAAAATAGTATTATAGGTGGGTATCCAGCGAAGATTGTGAAAAAAAGATATTTGGTGGGAAGGATAAGATGAGAATAGGGTTATTAATAACAAGTGTTGGAAATTTTGGACAGCAGGGTTTTTATAATGCACAGGAAATTGGTCTTGCGAAGGAATTAGACAAGCTTTTTGAAGAAGTGCTTGTTTATAAAGCTGTTCCAGAAAGTCAACCAAAGCAGATTATAAAAATTGAAGGATGTATGAATTCCGCGTTATATCAGACACCGGTAAAAAGTAATGGAATTAACGGTATTTGGAATTGTGACATTATGGATTCGACAATTAATGCATTGGTTTACTTTTCGGATACACAGCTTTCTGTTCCAGAAGTATACAGATGGTGCAAAAAAAATGATGTGACATTATTTCCATACATTGGTGTAGTAGAGAGCCATAGCACGAGCAGATTCAAGAAGATGATAATAGATACATTGTTCCGTAGAAATATAAATGTATATAAAAAATGTACATGTTTTGTAAAGACACCAACTGTTGAAAAGAAACTGAATAGTCTTGGAATCAAGAACACAGAGGTAATACCTGTTGGTCTGGATGTGTCTCTGCTAAAAGAGGGTTATGAAGACACATCTTTGACAGAACTGAAAAGAAAATATGGCTATTCAGAAAAAGATAAGGTGCTGTTATTTATTGGCCGATTGATTGATGAAAAGCAGCCGATCAAAATGATTGAAATCTTGTCAGAAGTCAGAAAAAAAGATGATTGTTATAAACTTCTGATGGTTGGTAAGGGCGAGCTGAAACATGCAGTTGAAAATAAAATTAACGAATTAGGTCTTACAGATTTAGTTCAAATGATAGCTCAGATACCAAACAGCGACATTTGGGAGTTGTATCGCTTTGCGGATGCGTTTGTAAATTTAAATCAACAAGAGATTTTTGGAATGGCAATTCTTGAGGCAATGTATTATGGCTGCAAGGTTGTTGCCTGGAATGCACCTGGGCCAAATTTGATCATTGAAAATGGAAAATCTGGATGGTTAGTAAAGAACACTCAAGAAGTGATTGAGAAAATATTGAATTCTGAAAATATTAAGAATGAAGCACATAAGAGAATAGCAGGTGAATTTACTTGGGAAAGCAGTGCGAAAAAAATTCTTTCAATTGTAGGAGAATAGGAATATGAAGATATTGGCAATCTTTACATGCTATAATCGAAAAGAAAAAACAAGAAATTGTATAAAAGCTATCACAAGGAAAAATTCAGGTTGTGAATTTACTTTTGTTGTGGTAGATGATGGAAGCACAGATGGAACATATGATGTTCTGCAAAATCTAAAGAATGATATTAATATTACTATTTTAGAAGGAAATGGAAATTGGTTTTATTCGGGTGGAATGAATGTAGGAATGAATTATGCGTTACAAAATCTTCCACATGATTTTGATTACATGGTGATGATGAACGATGACGTGGATTTCTATGAAAACAGCATTCAAGAAATGATTCAACAAAGTAGAGAACAAAGTGATGCAGTTATCGTAGGGGCAATGTGCGATGAAAAAGGGAAACTTAGTTATGGAGCTGTAAAATATATTTCCGGATATAAATACAGGAAGCTGAATCTTGATGAGTGGAATATTGCTTCGGATACTTTTAATGCAAATTGTGTGCTGATTCCATATAGTGCGTTTGAAAAAGTTGGCTCCATGGATTCGTTCTATAAACATTCTTTAGGAGATTTTGATTATGGACTAACCTTAAAAAAAGCAGGATATGCAATATACCAATCGAAGAAGTTTGTGGGATTATGTAATAATAACGATAATAAAGGTACATGGACCGATGTTAACTTGAGTAGGATTGAAAGAATCAAAAAGAAAGAAAGTGTAAAGGGCGCACCCACAAAGCAATGGTTCTATTTTTTGGAAAAAAATTTTGGAATTTTTAGTGCAATCAAAGGAACGGTTACTCCCTTTATAAGAATAATAATCGGTAAATAAATCATTAGATTTATGCTGTCTAAGGAGAATAGATGTGTATATACCATTACTTTATTTAATTATAATTTGTTTTCTGGGAGCTGTTGTAATAAAAGCAAACAAACACAAGGCAGAATGGCTCCTACTCTTGATCATATTGAGTTACGTAAAAACTTGTATTATGTACTTGTTTGAAGCAACCACCGTATTTACTGTATTTACAATAGGTGGTACACAGGTACACTTAGATGATATTGTGCTGATTGTAGCACTGATGTACTGTATTGGAAGTGTTTTTCATCCTGTACGGCTTGGAAAGTACTTTGGTGCATTAATGCTACTGTTGATTCCAATTGCTATTTCACTTGGCAGGGGAATTTTATATGGAACAGTAGGCTCAGAAGTTTTTTTGGCAGATACACGAAAATATGTGTTGTTTATTGTTACTCTTCTTGCATTTTTTTTCCTGATGAGACAGGAAAAAACGATAAACAGATTGTGGAAGCTTGAACATTATATAGATGTATTAATGAATATTGTTTGTGTCTATGTATTAATTGTCTGGTCACTTGATTTGTTGTTTGGAATGAACAGCTTTCCAGGACAACAAAATGGATTGTTGAGTGATGGTGGTTCGACGTTCAGAATTATTAATCCACCGCAAGTGTTGATGATTGCATTTTATACATTATATAGAATTTATAAAGAATTGGAAGAAAAAAAAGAAATTTCTCTCAGAACTATGTTATTTATTGGAATTGTTATATTAATGCAATGGAGAACCGTTGTGGCGGCATTTGGGGTTGGTTTGATAATTACTTTATGCGTATCATTAAAAAGAAATGGACTATCAAAAAAGCTTTTAGCAGAGCTTTTAGTGATTGTTATCGCAATTTTAGTTATTTCTTCACGAAGCTCTTCAGAAACAGGATTGGTTGGTATGGTCACAAATTTATTTGAGTCATTTTCCAATGTTGGAAAGGATACAGGAACATTTGCGACAAGGACAGAGGTTTGGACAATGATATTGGGATCATTAAATGGTGCTAATATCATCTTTGGTAGACCTTTTGGGCAAGATCTCGCTTTAACCTGGAAGGCATCAGCACATAGTGGTTATATTGATTATATAGCGAAAATGGGATATTTAGGTTTGGTATTGTTGATTGCATTTATTGCCTTTATACTCATTCGAACTGTAAAAACAAAGAACTATATGAGCATGATTATATTATGCTCAATGGCAGTGTATTGGTATGGTTATGGATTTGCGGTTGAGCAGGGAGCACTTTTGGGGCTTATTGTGGCGTTTCAGGAAGTTATAGATAAACGGAAAGCTGTTGGTGAAGAACATGACGAATATAATAACATTTATTTGTAATTATGTAAAAGCAAAAGGAAGAGAAAAAAAAGTCACTCATGATAAAATTAGAAAATATCTTGATGGGAAAAAACTAATAAAGAATGAAAAAATTTTGACATCACAAGAGTGTAACGAATACATTTCTGAGAAGATACTAGAAGGGCAACCTTTTCTTGCAGGACGATTTGGAGCAAATGAGCTAAGTGCCATCAAGACTTTTGATTTTAAACTAAAAACAAAATATATAAAAGTATTGAATTATTTATGTACGGGAGCTGGCTTTTTTCCAGCTACGATAGAAATGGGAGAAAAATTTAAAGATCAGATGATAAATTCTATTTCTCAGGCAGATGTAATGGGCGTTTGGATGCTGCCTTTTGAGGATTATTATCTTAATAAATATGGAGATAACAATCTGAAAACAACATATTTATTAGATCTTGAACCTTGGAGTGTGTCGGAGAATCCTTGGTCGGCTTCCTTAGAAGGGAAAAAAGTTTTAGTAATTCATCCTTTTAAGGAAACTATTGAAAAACAATATAAGCGACGGAAAGAAATTTTTCCGGGAACAAACATATTGCCTGAGTTTGAATTGAAAACGTTAAAAGCAGTTCAAACAGTTGCAGGAGAAAAGGATGAGCGGTTTGTAACGTGGTTTGATGCATTGGAATGGATGTATCAGGAAGCAATGAAAATTGATTTTGATGTTGCAATTATCGGATGCGGAGCATATGGTTTTCCGCTTGCGGCGAAGTTAAAACAGGCAGGAAAACAGGCAATTCATTTGGCAGGTGCAACTCAGTTGCTTTTTGGAATTAAAGGAAAACGTTGGGAAGAAAATTCAGCGTTCGACTATGTTCAGAAGTTTTTCAATGATGCATGGGTCTATCCATCAGATGAAGATAAACCAAAAGAAGCATCAAAAGTTGAGAATGGATGTTATTGGTAAATTTTTTAATAATGAAAGGGTTTATATGATTGTAGTTAAAATTAGTGATGGATTTGGAAATCAGTTGTTTCAGTATGCTTTTGGTTATGCATTATCTAGGAAACTTAATACAGAATTAGTTTTGGATGCTACGATTCTAGATAATCATTCGAGTCGAAAATACGAACTAGATAAGTTGAATATTAAGGCAGAAAAAGTAATTACGTATAAAAACTTTTCAGTTCCTTTAGTCAGAAAAATATTTCGTCAATTGAAATTGAAAAAGATTTACTCTCAAACTACAAATTTCAAAGAAAAAGAAAAATGGAAGTATGATGCATCCATAGAGGATATAAAGGATAATACATATGTGGAGGGGTACTGGCAGACGGAAAAATATTTTTTGCAATACCGAGAGGAACTTGTAAGAATTCTTTCACCATGTTACCGAATGTCTAAAGAGGCAGAGAAGTATAGGAAGAAGGTGCTTGAAGGAAATAGTGTGTCTGTTCATATTCGACGAGGAGATTATGAGACACTTGGTAATTGCGTAAATGAAAATTATTACGAACAAGCAATTCAAAAAGTATTAGAGCAGCAGTCTAACCCGAAATTTTTTGTGTTTTCTGATGATTTGGAATATGCAGAGAAATTCATGAGACGATTTGACGATTTAAGATATGAAATAGTTAAATATAACTCCGATAATTTAGCGTTAGATGATTTTTTTATTATGGTTGCATGCCATACAAATATAATTGCTAATAGTACATTTAGTTGGTGGGCAGCATGGTTGAATCAAAATGCTGATAAAAAGGTGATTTGTCCGCAAGTTAGCAACTGGAGTGGTGAATTTTATCCCGAAGAATGGGATAAGATTATATGTGATTAATGGAGAGACTAGCTAATGGCTAATGGAAAAAAATTTATAAATAATATAGGTTGGCTAATGGGTGGAAAGATCATAAATATGCTCCTGCAGTTTTTAGTTTCGCTAGCAACTGCAAGATATTTAGGACCATCTAATTTTGGCACGATTAATTATGTTGCGGCTTTTGTCAGTTTCTTTTCTTCGATTGCTTCATTGGGATTGGCGGTTGTTGTAATCAAGGAAATTGCTGTAAATGAATCTGATAATAATGAAGTAATATGGACATCTATCTGGATGCGATTTGGTACAGCAATTTTATCGACAATTAGCATCGTTGCATTGATGTTTATTACAAACAGAAATGATCCGATGATTGTGCAAATTGCAATCCTTGAATCATTATCGATTGTGTTTAGCTCGTTTGATACAATCAATTATTATTTTCAAGGGAAACTGCTTTCTAAGTGGACAAGTATTTCTGGTGTACTTGCCTATACTGGAATGAGCCTATATAGAATCTATCTTTTAGCCACAGGGGCAGATATTGTCTGGTTTGCACTATCCACGTCAACGGATATGATTTTTCAAGCAATATTTCTAATGATATTTTATACAAGAATCGAAGGTTTCAAACCTAAGTTTAATTGGAAACTTGGAAAGAGATTATTAAAACAATCGTATCATTATTTGATTGCCGGATTGATTACTATTTTATATGCTCAGGTTGATCGAGTAATGTTGGGAAATATGTTGGATAAAACTGCCGTCGGTTACTATTCAGCTGCATTAACAATTTCAACACTCTGGAGTATGATTCCTACTGCTCTTATTCAGTCGTTATCTCCAATTCTATATGAAGCAGCAAGTAAAAGTAGAAGTCAATTTTTGAGAAGACTTCGTCAGTCGTATGCAGCTTTATTCTGGTTGAATGCATTATATTCGATATTTGTGTGTGTTTTGGCATATTGGATTATTCTTTTTTTGTATGGTAAGGACTATCTTGCCGGAACGAATGCATTGAGAATTGTAGTTTGGTATTATGGCCTTTCGACAATGTCTACGTTGAATCAGGTGTATCTGGCAAATGATAGAAAGGATAAGTATATAAATAGCTTTTGTATTGCCGGACTGGTAACAGATGTGGTATTGAATTTCGTGTTGATTCCGGTTATGGGAATTAATGGTGCCGCAATTGCAACTCTAATTACGCATATTGTTATTCAGATTGTTATGCCGTATGTTTTTAAAGATACACGAGAAATTGCCGTCTGCATTGTTAAAGGTGCATTGCTACAGGATGTTATTAGCAAAGATGAAATGGTAATGATAAAGAGTAAAGTAAAAAGAATGATAAAAAGAGGTTGATATGGATAATTTGGATCATGTTGAAACCCAAAATTATGAGTAAATTATTTTGAGGAGTGAGATAATAAATCCAAATCATGGTTTTAAATTACCAAAATATGTGTTTCTTAAAGTTTAGACGGGTAATTTGAAGAATCACCGGAAGGATTAGAGTATTTGCGCAATAGAAATTTATATGTATTTGGCAGATTGATTTGTCTTAATGTCAAATGAAGCATATAATGAGATAATTGAGATAATTAAAGATTAAGATTAAAAATTTTTCTTTTGAGAATTGTAAAAATGTAGAGTGAAAATTTGGAGGATTTATATTATGAAATCAATAGCATTTGTTGTACCGTGGGCAGGACATCTTCCACCGTATTTTCAACTGTGGTTAGAATCATGTAGATGGAACTCGAGTATAGATTTTTTGCTTTTTACAGATGATCAAACAAATTATGATTATCCGAATAATGTAAAAGTACATTACATGAGTTTTGAACAAATGAAAGAGTTGTTTCAGAAACAATATGACTTTCCACTTTCTATTAATGTTCCATATAAGTTCTGTGATTTTAAACCAGCGTATGGAGAAATTTTTTCAGATTATTTGAAGGGATATGACTATTGGGGACATTGTGATGTGGACTTGATATGGGGGGGGATACGCAAATTTATTACTGATGATATATTAATGAAATATAAAAGAATATTTTCGAGAGGGCATTGTAGTATTTATCAAAATTCACCAGAAGTGAATTCACTATATAGAACACTTCCAGCATGTAGTTGTCAAGAGTGGAAAACTGTGTTTCAGAGCGAGAAAGCTTGCTGTTTTGATGAATGGGCAGGACATTGTGGTGGTGGATTGTCTCAGATAATGCAATTAAATAATGTGAAGATGTTTGATGAAGTATTTTTTGCTGATATAAATGTAAATAGTGGCAGATTCGAAATTAATCGAATGAAGAAATATAAGAATCCATACTTTAGATATGAAAAAGGGAGTTTGAAATTAAAAGGATCAGATGTAGATAAAGAAGTTTTATATGCGCATTTTCAAAAACGTGAAGTAAAGATTGAAGACAATATAAACTATAATGAATTTTATTTTGTGGCACCTGGGTTTATAACTAGTAATGTTGACAAAGTAAAACATTATATTGTACAAGAAAGATTATTTGAAATAAAAAGATTTCGTAAGAGACTTCAGAATAAGGTAGATAAAGTATTGAGAAGAAAACAGTGCTGATACAGGAAGCAAGTCAGGAATCAAAAATACAAAGAATGAGCCAGTAGTCGGTAGTCGTTATCACCCTGGGACATGATTCCGTATCAGAGCAGAGCTGCCCTTGGCAGAACGAGGGAAGTGAGGATTTCTGGAGACAGAGATGATTCTGGTGGGTATAGGGGGGAGCTACTTTAGAGGGAAGGGGATACATAAGGCCATGTAGAGTAGTGGTGCTAGAATGTTATTGGAATATATTTATTTGAAGGTGCGGTAAGAACAGTTATTGCCAGTAAACTTAATATTGTTCAGTATATAAATAAATGGTATCTTTTTGTCGTGATTACAGCAGTTGCGTTGATTGTATTTGCAGTCTGTATATTAGTTGAATTGTTCGCAGGAACACAATCGGACATATGGAAAGTGTAATTTCAAGTATGATTGAAAGGATAACTAAAAATCGAGATTGTTTATAACGGAAGGAGATGACGCGGTGCAGATATTACAGACAATCATAGCGAATATTTTAGTAGCATTATACCAGCCTTTCTGGTATGCATTTTTGTCTGCTGTGTTGTTGTGTTTCCTTTATTTATATGCGTATCATCCAGTTAATCCCGGTAGAGGCTTGAAAAATGCCGCTAAGACGTGGATAGAGGAATTTAAGACATCGTTATCCTTCCGTAAGCTCTTTCTTCTATTCTTCTTCACGGTAATGATACTCTTCAGAACACTTCTCAATCGAAATATGTGGCTTAATCCACTGTCAGATGTCATGGGAGGATGGTGGATTTGGGAAGAAGTGAATGGAGAACAGCAATTGACAACAGAATGTCTTGAAAATTTCATTTTGATGCTTCCGTTTACTTTCTTGTTATTCTGGACATTTGAAGAGAAGATAAAACAGATAAGTCTGTGGAGGATAATTTGGAAAGGCCTCAAGATTGCTTTTATCTTCTCATTCACTATTGAGATGCTGCAATTGTTCTTGAGATTGGGAACATGGCAGTTATCAGATCTTTTCTATAACACAGTGGGTGGTGGCATGGGAGGCTTTCTGTATTATATAGTGTATCGAGTGAAGAGAAATGTAAGATATGAGAGAATATTGCGTTTATTGTGGAAAAAAAATAGAAACGGCCAGTAAGGAACATGTTATACAGAATGCGCTTGGTGGTCTTTATGAATCTGAAGAAATATGTTGTGCTGAGTGCAATAATTTTGTTAGTAAAAATATAGATGTACCGTTTACATCAATATTCAATAGTATTATTTGTAGTATTCCTGATATAGGAAAAACCAATAATAAAAAATCAAAACCGGCTTGTAGAGGAAAGGCTTTATATAAGGGAAGAGTATATGATGTTATAATAAAAAATGGAAAAGTGGTTGCATGTTCAGAATTGAGCAAAAAAATTAAAGGAAAATTACCTACATCTGAATTCAAAATTGTAGGCTATGATTTTTCGATTGAAAATAGAAGTTTTGTGAATGGTATGGGAAAGATTGCATTTAATTTTGCGTTGGATCAAGGAATTTCATTAGAAATGATTAATTCGGACGTTGAAATTGATAAAGATGATAACGGAAAAATTGAGAATATACGATTTAATTATTTAATGATTCCGTTTTGCCCTTTAACTCTGTTTGATTATTATTTAGAATTAGAAGCAGAAATGGAGTTGTATCATAATTTGATTTTGTTCAGTCAGAATGAAAATTTGTGGTGTTATATTGATTTGTTTAATACATTTCAATATTATGTGCGTTTATCAAATAAGTGGGATCCAACTGAAAATATACATCAATCGTATTTACAGATGATTCAAAAATTAGATCGGAAACTACCGGATATTTATCTACGAAAACCAAAACATGTATTGGCATATGCTGATTTTTACAAAATAAAACCCTGTATGGATATTGAAAAATTTAAAAACAGGATTGCTGAAGCCATACGATTAGAGTCGCCAAAAAGAAACATGACTGATGAAGTTTCACGTAAACTACAGGGATTTTTAACATATGTTACCAATAAATATGGGGTGGATGGAGAAAAGTTATTAATTCCTTTAACATGCATTGATTTTTATTTTGATGAGGATGATAGATTAAGAGAAAATTTATTTCGGACAGCGATAAAATTTGATCGTAGAAAAGGAGAAAATATATCATATCCTGAAATGATTAAAAAGTTTATGGAAAAAGATCAGATAGATATAAAAAAATATACTTTTAAAAAATTTAAGAGATTAAATGATTTGTTATTAAAATTAAATAAAAAATTCTGAATTAAGAATTGAGTTGACATTTGCCTGAAAGGAAGTAACAAGATATGACGTACAGTGAATTTGTAAAAATTTATCCGGCATTAGATTTGTTTCTGGAACTGTTTAAAGGACTTGGACCTACATTGATCGCGATTCTGGCAATTGTGTTGAATCATCGAAATTCGGTAAAGCGCGACAAAGAAAATAGAAGAAATTCTTTGTATTATACAGTGCAGAAGGAAATGCTGGATAAATTTCTGGAATTATCTCAACTGCAATGGAAGTGCGGCGCAAATTTAATCGATCTGCTTTCAAAACAGGATGCGGGAAGGGGAGAAGATATACAGGAAATATATTCTCCGGTTCTCTACAATATGCAATTTAAAGCGCAGGAAATAAATGATTATTATCATTCTATGTTTGAAAGCTTTGGGATAGCTATTGACTGCAGCAGGATTGTTGAGGATTCAAATATTTATTCAAATGAATTAATTTCAATATGTGAAAAATATAAGGATGTCTGGAAAAGGGAGAGCTGTTTCAAAGTTATTAATCAACAACTGGATATAATGGGTGAAGAAGTCAAAGCGGCAACCGGAAGAGTTAAAGTATATACGAATGAATGTATGAGCGAGCTTGCCAGAAATATGCGCCTGCAGTTGGAGTTATGATCTGGCAGATTTTGTCGAAATAAGCCTTGAAAGGAAGGATGTCAGGTTGAGATGTGAAGTGGAAGTATGGAATCCAGAATAATGACAGATAAAGAGATATTGTAAAAAAAATATTTTATTGGCTAGTGATGTGGCAATTTATCAATGATTGAGAATCAATATTCAAGGAGTGAGTTACGTATGAAGAACATACCGTCTTTATTTTTATCCCAGGCATATAGAGATTGCTGGGATGATTACAACAGATCTTTAAAACTGAAAAAATTCCCCAGATGGGATTATGTGATTTTGACCGCGTCAAATGAGCAGCAGGCAGAAGGTTTCAGGAAGCATCTGGAGGAACGTAAGAGCTTTCTTCCAAAACACACAAAATTTGTAGCGATTCCTGATCGTGATGGATTGCGTGTGGGTTCTGGTGGTGCGACGCTGGAAGTATTGAAATATCTCCGTTCAAAGGAAGAATCTTTCGAAAAGCTTCGTGTGCTGGTTATTCATTCCGGTGGAGACAGTAAACGTGTGCCGCAGTATTCGGCACTGGGCAAGCTTTTTTCACCGGTTCCGCATAAGCTTCCGAATGGACGGAATTCTACATTGTTTGATGAATTTATGATCTGCATGAGTTCTGTACCGTCACGTATCCGTGAGGGAATGGTTCTTTTATCCGGTGATGTGCTGCTGCTGTTTAATCCTTTGCAGATTGATTATAACAATGTCGGCGCAGCTGCGATCTCTTTTAAAGAGCATGTTGAGACAGGCAAGAACCATGGTGTTTATCTGAATGGTGAGAATGGAAATGTGAAATGCTGTCTGCAGAAGAAGTCTGTAGAGGTGCTGAGATCAGTTGGTGCAGTAAATGATTCGAACTGTGTAGATATTGATACAGGTGCGCTGATTTTCAGTACAGAAATGATGGAATCTCTGTATTCTCTGATCGCAGCACCGGAGGATTATGACCGACATGTAAATGCAAAAACAAGATTGTCCTTATATGCAGATTTTCTTTATCCTCTGGCCGAGGATTCGACATTGGAGGAGTTCTATAAAGAGAAGCCGGAAGGTGAATTTTGTCCGGAGCTTACAGCGGCGCGTGAGCGTGTCTGGAATGTGTTGCGTCCGTATAGAATGAAACTGCTGCGGCTTGCACCGGCGAAATTTATTCATTTTGGAACTACCCGTGAGATTCTCGGATTGATGAACGGCGGTGTAGATGAGTACAAAGATCTTGGATGGAGCCGTATAGTCGGAAGCAGTATTAAGGGAGATACGGCCGGATATAACAGTGTACTCAGCAGCCGGTCAACGATCGGAGAAGGCTGTTATCTGGAAGTTTCCTATGTACATAGGAATTCTAAGATCGGCGATCATTGCGTATTGTCCTATATTGAAGTTTCTGACCGCGAAATTCCGGACAATGTGGTGCTGCATGGTCTGAAGCAGAGAGACGGGAGCTTTGTGGTACGTATTTTTGGTATTGGCGACAATCCAAAAGAAAATAAACTGTTTGGCAAAGATTTGGATGAACTGGAGCAGAAGCTTGGAGTCCGTCTGTGGGAAAATTCCGCGCACAGTTTATGGGAAGCCAATCTTTATGCGGAAGCAGATAATATTCAGGACGGGGTAGATGCCGCGCTTAATCTGTACAGAATAGTAAATGATGAAGCCGCCGCAGATATAGAACAGTGGAAAAAGGCGGAGAAAAAATCGCTTTGTTCCGGATTTAATGCAGCGGATCCGGATGCGATCATCGCCTGGAACAGGCGTATGGAAGATTTGGTCGCAATGGACGAGATTACCAAGGCAATCCGACATAAGGTGCCTGCGCAGAAGCTGCAGAAGCGGACAACTCTTACCAAAATTCAGAGGGAATGGCTGAAGAAGCGACTTGACAAATCGGATTTTGGCGAAAGAATGCGTCTTCATTATTATCTTGGCGTCGTACTCGAGGATGAAAACGAGATTCAGGAGTGTTTTCATATAATCCAGGCAGAGATGCTGGAAGCAACGATAAAGAGTCTGAGTTATAATGAAAATGCCAGAATTGTTACGGACAGGCATACAGTAAATCTGCCGCTTCGTGTAAACTGGGGTGGCGGCTGGAGTGATACTCCGCCATACTGTAATGAAAATGGCGGCACGGTATTAAATGTGGCAATACTTCTTAACGGGAAAAAACCGGTCGAGGTTACGCTGGAACGGATTGATGAGCTTAAAATTGTATTTGACAGCAGAGATATGGATGTGCATGGTGAGTTCGATACGATTGAACCTCTTCAGGCAACCGGTGATCCGTTTGATCCTTTTGCGCTGCAAAAAGCATGTTTGCTTGCCTGTGGAATTATTCCGCAAAAGGGATATAAGCTTGAAGATATACTGAGACGTCTCGGGGGCGGTTTTGTTATGCATTCCGAGGTTACGGATGTACCGAAGGGCTCCGGACTGGGAACATCGTCAATTCTTTCGGCAGCCTGTGTAAAGGCAGTGTTTGAGTTTACCGGAATTGAATTTACCGAGGAAGATTTATATGCGCATGTTCTTGCAATGGAACAGATCATGTCTACAGGAGGCGGCTGGCAGGATCAGGTTGGCGGAGCAACGCCTGGTCTGAAATATATTTCTTCCATGCCGGGATTAAAGCAGGAGATCAAGGTAACTCATGTGGAAATTCCGGAAGCTGCAAAGAAAGAGCTTGATGAGAGATTTGTTCTGATCTATACAGGACAGAGAAGACTGGCAAGAAATCTTCTTCGTGATGTTGTCGGCAGATACGTTGGAAATGAACCGGACAGTCTGTTTGCGTTAGAGGAAATCCAGAAGACTGCAGCATTGATGCGTTTTGAACTGGAACGTGGAAATGTAGATGGTTTTGCAAAACTGCTGGACTATCACTGGGAGCTCAGCAAGAAGGTAGATGGCGGAAGCAGCAATACGCTGATCGAACAGATTTTCAGCAGCATTGAGGAAATGATCGATGGCCGGCTTGTGTGTGGAGCCGGCGGCGGTGGTTTCCTTCAGGTGATCCTGAAAAAGGGCATTACCAGAGAGGATGTAGAAAATCGTCTGAATGAAGTTTTCATGGACAGCCTTGTTGGTGTGGCTGACTGTAAGCTGGTTTGGTAATGAATGATTTCCCCTTTTTCTTCATCCACGAAAAGGCAACAGAGTGGCAAATTCTGACACATAATTCATGTATTTGAAAAAAAAACACGATTCTTTTGAAAATGAGTTGTTATAAAAGAAAAAATATGATATCATACCATCGGCAAAATCGGGGGTACTGTCTTTTTGCTGTGAAATTGATTAATATTATGATAGAGAGAAGAGAAAAATGAGTGTTATAGATTTTCATTCTCACATTTTGCCGGGAATTGATGATGGAGCCAGAAATCTGGAGACATCACTGGCAATGTTGCGGCAGGTAAGCAGCCAGAGGGTTGACTATATGATCGCGACACCGCATTTCTATGCATCCCATGACAGGGTAGATGCCTTTTTGAACAGAAGAGAAGACGCGTATAACAGTCTGAAGGAAGCTGTTCATAAGGAGAGTCTTTCGGATGTACCGCAGATTTTGACGGGAAGTGAAGTGGCTTTTTTTGACGGAATCAGTAAGGCAGAGCTTATCGAAGATCTGACGATACAGAATACACGAGTTCTGCTGCTGGAGATGCCATTTGCGCCATGGACCTCGCAGAATATTCATGAAGTTGAGGTGCTTGTGCGGGATCGGGGATTTAATGTTCTGATCGCGCATCTGGAGCGTTTTATCTGGATCCCGGGAAATAAAAAGGGCATCAGGAGCCTTTTGGAGATTCCGGTCAGGATACAGATTAACAGTGAGGGGCTTCAGGACTGGAGACACAGGAGATACCTGTTGAAAATGTTTCGGTCCGGAAGTGCACATGTCCTGGGAAGTGATTGTCACGGCGCGCATCATCGTGTACCGGATCTTCTGACGGGCAGAGAGATTATAAAGAAAAAATGTGGAGAGGAACTCCTGCAGAGGATAGACCGGCAGGGAGAAGCTCTTTTATTTGGAAATTAACTGATTATAGTAAGCAGGATAGGAGGAAACAGTATGTCAAGAAAGACTGCGATTATCATTAGCTGCATATTATTTGTTCTGCTGGTTGCGGTGATGGCCTGTGAAGTGATGAATCCGGCGGGCGGACAGGTATTTTTGAAGCAGATTTTTTAACGGAAGTGAGGATTTATGTCGGGATACAGGAGACGACAGGACAAAAAGAGGCTGTATAAGGGGCTTGGCATTGCGGCAGCTGTCCTGATTGTTGGAAGTGTGTTTGTTGCGCTGGTCCTTGGAATGGCGGATCATTACCGATTCAATAATGACAACAGTGCAGACAGCCGCGATACAATTACATATAAGGACAAGACATATACCCGCAAGGGAAATATTGAGACATATCTGATCGCCGGAATTGATTCGCCGGGCAAGGTACAGGAATTGAAAGAATACGATGGTACCGGACAATGCGATGTACTGGTCGTGATCGTCAGGGACAGATCTACAGATGAATGTAAGCTGCTTACCATTGATAGAAATACCATTACGGAAGTAAAGAGTCTGGATGATGACGGAACCTGTCTGGCGACGACGGATATTCAGATCTCACTTGCACATTCGATGGGACTGGATCAGAAAGTGCGTGCAGAGAATACGGTAGATGCTGTGTCACATTTGCTGGGTGATGCCACGATCGATGGATATGCGATGGTCAATATGGGAGCTGTTTCGGTTGTGAATGATATGGTTGGCGGTGTTACCGTTACGATTGAGGATGACTTTTCGGAAGTGGATCCGACTCTGAAAATGGGCGAGACTGTCACGTTGATGGGCAAGCATGCCGAGAACTACGTGAGACAGCGAAAAGAAGTTGCGGACGGAAGAAATGAAAGCAGAATGCAGCGCCAGAGCAGTTACGAGGAGGCATTTAAGCCTGCTTTCAGGACGAAATGTAATGAGGACAACAAGTTTCCGCTAGAGGTTTATCATGCACTGGAGGACTATATGACGACAGATATCAGTGCGAAGAAGTTCTGCAGGCTGGCACTTTTACTTTCCGACGAAAGCGAAGATGAAAAGCTCTCAATAAGCGGAACTTATGGCCTTGACGAGGATGAATGGCAGACATTCACACCGGATGAAGACAGTCTGCAGCAGGCGATAATTGAGCTTTTTTATGAAAAAAATTAAAAGGAGATAAAATATGAACCAGAAAGAACAAAATGAAGAAATGGAGATCGATCTGCTGGATCTTGCGTATATGCTGTTGGATAACTGGCATTATCTGCTGATCTGTCTGCTGGCAGGAGCGCTGCTTCTGAATGCATATTCATTTTTCCGCATTCAGCCGACATATCAGTCAACTTCCAAGCTTTACATAGTTTCTACGTCAGATGATTCCGTAGTAAACCTGAATGACCTGAACCTCGGTACTTCACTGACCTCTGATTATGAGGAACTGATGTTGAGCTATCCGGTACTGAACCGTGTGATCGAAAAGCTGGATCTCGATATGGATTACAATCAGCTGAAACAGCTGTATACGTTAAATAATCCGACAGATACACGTGTACTGCAGATCACTGCAACAACGACAGATCCGCAGCTGTCGATGGATCTTGCCGAGACGATGGCGGTGGAGGCTGTGTCTTATCTGCCGGATACCATGAGTACGAAGGCACCGAACATTGCACAGCATGCAAAACTTCCGGAATATAAAGCGGGACCGAGCTATTCCAGGTACACAATGATGGGGGGACTTCTTGGTCTGATCCTCTGTGCGGGTGTCCTGATTGTCAGATATCTGATGGATGATACCATTCATACAGCGGAAGATATGGAGAAATATTTCGGACTTGTTCCGTTGACTGTGATTCCGGAGAGTGACCGGGTGGCACAGATGAAAACAACACACAGCAGTAAGAAAAAAAGGAGAAAGAAAAATGGATGAACTGAAACTGGTATTTCCGGATCTTCCTTACGCAGTGGAAGAAGCGATGAACCGTCTTCGAATAAACGTTAAATTCTGTGGCAAAAATACCAAGAAGATCATGCTGACGAGCTGTCTCCCGAACGAGGGAAAGAGTACGGTAGCTGTATATCTGTGGAAAATGCTTGCAGAGGCAGGATTCCCGAGTGTACTTGTTGATGTGGATCTGCGTAATTCCGTCCTGATGAAAAGTGTTCAGGTGGATGTTTCGGACAAAAAGGGACTGAATCATTATCTTTCCGGTCTTGCGGAATATGATGAGGTTGTATATAAGACAAATATTGGAAATGCAAGTATTGTTCCGTGTACACAGCTTCTGGAAAATCCCTCTCCACTTCTGGAGGATATACGATTCAGAGAGCTTCTGGATAAACTTGCGACAGAATACAGATTTGTGATCATCGATACACCTCCGCTCGGAAGTGTATCTGATGGAGCGCTGATCGCGTCTATGTGTGATGGAGCCCTTCTTGTTATCAGAGCAGGTTCTGTTCCAAAGACGATCATTCGCCAGTCCCTGCATGAGATAGATCAGGCGGGCTGTAAACTTCTCGGCACGGTATTGAACTGTGTTGAGGGTGCCGGAGGACGATACGGAAAATATGGTCACTACGGCAAATATGGCAAATACGGTCATTATGGACAGTATGGCTATGGACCGCAGGCAGAAGAAGAGAACAAAAAATCTAAGAAATAATGCCTGTATATTGAGTTTGGTATAAACAGTTTTTCGTGGCGGGATTGTTTATCATAGATTTACAAGTTTTATAAGCCTTTTAATTAAGGCACAGTGTAATGAAGAGGTGAGTTGAAATGAAAATGTTTAAAAAGTTGGCTGTTGTAATGCTGGCTATCACAGTTCTTTTCGGAACTATGACAGTACCGACAATGGCAGCCTCAAATTCACCGGTTAAAAAGACTTTTACAAGCGCAGCTCTGAAGAAAACCAGTACTACTTATAATGGTAAGACACAGAAACCGGCGATCAAGACTGTTAAAGCAGGTAAGAAAACTCTGAAGCTTAACAAAGACTTCAAAGTTTATTATCCGAAGAACATGAAATCTGCCGGCAAAAAAGTGATCACCATTAAAGGTATTGGTAAATACGCAGGATATACAAAAACTGTTACTTACACGATCAAACCTGCAACTCAGAAGGTATCTGTTTCCAAGAGCAAACTCTCCCTCAAGAGAGGAAAAGCTGCTACAGTTAAGGTTAAAAAGAAAACCGGAACTGTTAAATGGAAATCCAGCAACCCTAAAGCTGTAAAAGTTAGCAAGAACGGTAGAATTTCAGTTGCTAAAAAAGCTAAAAAAGGCACTTACACAATCACTGTAACTGTTAAGAAGTCAAACTACAAGACAGTTACAAAGAAGATTAAAGTAAGAGTTAAATAATTAAAACAAAAAGACTTCCTGGCCACGAGGAAGTTTTTTTGTTGCATGAAGAAGAAATAGTAGTTGAATTAAATTAGGGCGGTGATATAATAAATGAATATAAGAATTTAGGAGATGCATGTTGCTATGGTATTGACTGATAAAAAAATAAGAGAATTGGTAAAGAAGGAAGAACTTATAGTTCCGTTTAATGAAAGCAATCTGCAGAGTGAATCGTATGATGTGACTATTGGTACTGAAATAACGGAGTTGAGCAAAGAAATACATTGTATTGATATTTCTAAACAGGAAACGGTGGATAATATATATAAATATAGATATATCGGAAAATGGATATATTATTTCTCCGAAGCAATATTTACTTGTATCTTTAAGGGAAACTTTAAAAGTGCCGGATGATATTACAGTTCATTTACGACCAAAGACCAGATATACAAGGCTTGGTTTATTGGTTACAGATCAGCATTGTAATTCAACGTATTCAGGACATTTAAGAATAGGATTGTTTAATGCGACAGAGTACCCGATTCATATTTATCCTGGCTATACAATTGCACAATTAGTTTTTGAAGAACTGGAAGAAGTACCGTCTTCTGAAAAATTGTATAAAAATAGAGAAGATGTACATTATCAGAACGAAAATGGTGCATTCAGAGGTGCGAAGTTTGATGACAAATTTTTAGATTCTATATGGGATGAAATGTTAAATTAGTATGAGTGAATTAGATAAAGTTCTTGATACTGTTATGAGGTTGAAAGAAGATATAATAGAGAAGAGCGCATCTTCGGAAGGTAAGTTTTATAATTATTGCTATGGTTACGTGCAGAGGGAATTAGGAAATTATATTAGAATTTTGGAAGGAGAAAGTTCTGCATATTATGCGCGCCTTCATCAAAAAATTATGAAGGCATGTAGGAAAATTGAGGCTGTCGGTGGTGTTGTAAGCATTAGTAGTGTTATGAAGGAAACAGGACTAAGCAAAAAAAACGTTACCAGAGAACTGCAGATTGATTATACAAAAGTATCATATGAGGCATTAGACAGGGTATCTTAATTTGTTGGGGCGATTTTCTTTACGGAAAAAAGGTTTCATGGTATCATTATTTTATTGATATCGTGAACCTTTTTTTGATTGTGAGGTGTGGAAATGGGCCGATTTGTAAATCCGGGAAATGAAGCGTTTCGGGTTGCTTTAAATTCAGAAATATACATCGATAAAACAGGATTGATCGAATATACAAATAAAGTGATGAATACCACACAGGCATTTATCTGTAACAGTCGTCCAAGGCGATTTGGAAAGTCGATTACAGCGGATATGCTTACGGCATATTACAGCTGTTCATGTGATTCAGAAGAATTGTTCGAGGGGCTGGAAATCAGCCGAAAAAGCGATTTTAAGAAATATTTGAATAAATACGATGTGATTCATCTGGATGTACAATGGTGTATGATGGACGCCGGTTCACCGGAAAATACAGTTGCCTATATGAATGAACATCTGATTTCGGAATTGCAGGAAATTTATCCGGATATTGTGCCGGATAATGATGAGAAAGTATATGGAGTATTATCCAGAATTAATGCAGCAACGGGAAAGAAATTTGTAGTAATTATTGATGAGTGGGATGTCCTGATCAGAGATGAAGCACTGAACCAGAAGGTACAGGATGAGTATATAGGATTTCTCAGAGGCCTGTTTAAGGGAAGTGAGCCGACAAAATATGTTCAGCTTGCTTATCTGACAGGTATTCTTCCGATTAAAAAAATAAGAACACAGTCAGCACTTAACAATTTTTCTGAATTTACAATGTTGGACGCTTCTGTGCTGGCTCCGTATATAGGTTTTACAGAAGAGGAAGTAAAAGGACTTTGTGCAAAATATAATCAGGATTATACTAAAGTAAAGCAGTGGTATGACGGCTATATACTGGAGGAATATCAGGTATATAATCCGAAAGCAGTTGTGAGTTTGATGACTCGGGGAAAGTACAAAAACTACTGGTCAGATACCGGTACTTATGAAGTGGTTGTGCCTCTTATAAATATGGATTTTGATGGGTTGAAAACTGCCATAATCGAGATGCTTTCCGGGACAGCAGTTGAAGTGGATGTAAGTTCATTTCAAAATGACACAATCAGTTTTGCAAACAGAGATGATGTATTGACATACCTGATCCATCTGGGGTATTTGGGATATGATGAAAATAATCAGACTGCATTTATTCCGAATGAAGAAATCCGTCAGGAGCTTACGAAGGCGGTAAAACGTAAGAAGTGGAATGAGTGGATGAATTTTCAACAGGAATCAGATGCATTGCTGGAAGCTACATTGAATCTGGAATCAGATCAGGTTGCAAAGCAAATAGAGAGAATTCATACAGAATATGTGTCTATGATTCAATATAATGATGAAAATTCTCTGAGCAGTGTGCTCACAATCGGTTATTTAAGTGCGATGAAGTATTACTTTAAGCCAGTCAGGGAATTGCCGTCAGGAAGAGGCTTTGCAGATTTTGTATTTATACCAAAGCCGGAATATATCAGCAATTATCCTGCATTAGTGGTGGAACTCAAATGGAATAAAGGCGCACAGACTGCAATACAGCAGATAAAAGAGAAAAAATATCCGGATACAGTAAGACAGTACACTGGCAAAATTTTACTTGTGGGAATCAGCTATGATAAAAAGACAAAGGTGCACATCTGTATAATAGAAAAGGCGGAGAATTGATCTGAAAACACTCAGGGCATTCGAAAGACCGAATTATTATATCGTGAAACCGAAAGGATGAAAATGCGAAATGTGTGATAGAATAGGTTAAAGCAGTTGTATAGTATTCGACATCCTGAATCAAAGAAAAATGTAAGAGTAATTTATACGTTTTATGAAGATGTGATAGTTTTACTTCATGCGTTTTTAGAAAAAAATGATGGAGATTATCAAAGAGCTATAGAAACAGCAGAAAGAAGATGGAATTGGCTTAACAGTTAATTGGCTTTTTATGTTTTGGGTTAATATGGAGGAAAAATAATGGGAATTGCAGAAAAAATTGCACATGCAAAAAAACAGTTGGTAATGGTGAATGGGGCAGCAGCTGTTGTTGGCATAGCAAGAGGAAAGTCATCCGGCTTTCCTCTTTCTTGTCTCCATCCACATTTCAATATATTCCATCTGTTCCTGATCGGAGACTTCCTGCGAGCCGGGATCATCGCCGGCGGCGAGGCAGCAAAACAGTACAAATCCCTGCAGGCAGAAAAATACAATGAGTACGACTATGATCAAAAAAGACACCCCCTTTAGAGTGGACTGGAATATAGTATTATAAATCCTCTTTTTGGAGTATATGCATGAATCAGCCATTTTATACTGGAAAAGGCATCGGAGTGGCAATTCTTGACACAGGAATTTATCCGCATATAGATTTTGACAGCAGAATCTGTGCTTTTGTGGATTTTATTTTAAATAAAAAAATGGCATATGATGACAATGGACATGGAACTTGCGTTGCCGGGATCCTTGCCGGGAGCGGCGCTGCGTCAATGGGAAAATATAAGGGTGCGGCACCGGGCTGTCACCTTGTGGCACTGAAAGTGCTGGATCGCTTTGGCAATGGAAACAAAGAAGATGTACTGAAGGCATTTGAATGGATCTTACGTAACCGGCAGCGGTATAATATCCGGATCGTGAATATTTCTGTGGGGACGACATATCGGACACGAAGCGAGCAGGATGTACTTGTAAAGGGTGTGGAAAAGCTGTGGGACGAAGGTCTTGTGGTGGTTGCTGCGGCCGGTAATCAGGGGCCGGATCCGGGAAGCGTCACTGCTCCGGGCTGCAGCAAAAAAATCATCACAGTCGGTTCCAGTGACATGCTTTCCGGGAAGCGGGCAGTTTCAGGCCGTGGGCCGACGTTTGAGTGTGTATGTAAACCGGACCTGGTGGCACCGGGGAAAAACATCATGGCATGTTCGCCCGGAGCGGGCAATCTGTACAGCATGAAAAGCGGCACTTCAATGTCTACTCCGCTGGTTTCCGGGGCAATTGCGCTTGCATTGGAAAAAGATCCGCTGCTTACAAATTTTGAAGTCAAAATGATGTTACGGGAGAGTACGGAGGACATGGGACTGCCGAGAAATCAGCAGGGATGGGGCAAATTTAACTGCCAAAAATTTCTGGCGCTATAAAAGTTCACTATAAAATTTTACTATAGTAAAGACTGAAAGTATTGACGGAAATCCTTTTTTCAGATAGAATAGTAGGAAATTGGGAATTTTGAAAAGAAAAACAATTACAAAATCAGATATCAAGCAAGGGAGAAGTATTATGAAAAAAATTCAAATGACGACACCGCTGGTAGAAATGGACGGAGACGAGATGACAAGAATCCTCTGGAAGATGATCAAGGATGAGCTCCTTCTTCCGTTTATTGATCTGAATACAGAGTACTACGATCTTGGATTGAATTATCGTAATGAGACAGACGATCAGGTAACGATCGATGCTGCAGAAGCTACGAAGAAATATGGCGTTGCAGTAAAATGTGCGACAATCACACCGAATCATGCACGTATGGATGAATACGATCTGAAGAAGATGTACAAGAGTCCGAACGGTACGATCCGTGCGATCCTTGACGGAACTGTTTTCCGTGCACCGATCGTTGTAAAGGGAATCGAGCCATGCGTACGTAACTGGAAAAAGCCGATTACGCTTGCCCGTCATGCATACGGAGACATTTATAAAAATACCGAGATGTACATTGACAGACCTGGTAAAGTTGAGCTTGTTTATACATCAGAAGACGGTGAGGAGAAACGTTCCCTTGTGCAGGAATTTAAAGCACCGGGAGTGGCGATGGGTATGCACAATATGTCTGCATCCATCGAAAGCTTTGCAAGAAGCTGCTTCAATTATGCGCTTGATACAAAGCAGGACGTATGGTTTGGTGCGAAAGATACCATTTCCAAAACATACGATGCTAAATTTAAGGAAGTATTCCAGACAATTTTTGATACAGAATTTAAAGATAAATTCGAAGAAGCAGGTCTGACATATTTCTACAGCCTGATCGATGATATCGTTGCACGTGTCATGAAAGCAGAAGGCGGATTTATCTGGGCATGCAAGAACTATGACGGAGATGTAATGAGCGATATGGTTTCTTCCGCATTTGGTTCACTTGCAATGATGACTTCTGTACTGGTTTCCCCACAGGGCTATTACGAATACGAAGCTGCACACGGAACCGTTCAGAGACATTACTATCGTCATCTGGAGGGTAAAGAGACCTCTACGAACTCCGTAGCAACCATCTTTGCATGGACAGGAGCACTTCGTAAACGTGGCGAACTGGACGGCAATCAGGAGCTTTCTGATTTTGCGGACAAACTGGAGAAAGCAACTCTTTCTACAATTGAAAGCGGCAAGATGACCAAAGACCTTGCGCTGATCACAAGTATCGAAAATCCGACGGTACTGAACAGCCGTGACTTCATTCTTGCAATCAGAGAAGAACTGGAAAAAATGTTATAATTAAACGAAAAATGAGCCATTGTATCGGATGATGATACAATGGCTCATATCTTTGAATTGTGGGAGACTTATGCAAGAGTCTCCCATTTTTCGTATAATTCTTCAAGTTCCTGCTGGATTTTGTCTTTTTCACGGCTCAGCTCTGCGCAGCGTCCGACATTGGTACATACGTCCGGCAGAATCAGAGTGTCGTCGATTTCTTTGTCGCGTGTCTCGAGTTCTTCGATACGTTTTTCAACTTTTTTCAGCTCGTTTTCCTGTTTGCGTTTGCGTGCCTGTTCTTCCTTTTGCTGCTGCCAGGTGAGCTTGCCCTCGGAAGGAGCTTCTTCTTTGGCTTCAGTGGCAGTTTCGGCAGCGGACGGGGCATATTTCTCAGTCAGTTCTTCTTTTTTCTCCAGATAATAATCGTAATCGCCGATATAATTTACGACGGACTGATTGGTCAGATCCAGAATACGTGTTGCGGTCTGATTGATGAAATATCGGTCATGTGATACGTAAAGAACGGTTCCTGTATAGCTGTTCAGCGCTTCTTCGAGGATCTCTTTCGAAGCAATGTCGAGGTGGTTGGTCGGCTCATCGAGGATCAGGAAGTTTGCCTCGGAGAGCATCAGCTTCGCGAGGGATACACGGCCGCGCTCGCCACCGGAAAGTGCGGAGATTTCTTTAAAAACATCATCTCCGGTAAACAAAAATGCCGCGAGCATATTGCGGATCTCTGTTTCTGTGAGAGTCGGGTACGTGTCGGAAATTTCCTGAAAAATAGTTTTCTCAGCATGCAGGACATGATGTTCCTGATCGTAATATCCGATCTGTACCTTTGCTCCGAGCGAGAAACTTCCGGCATCGGCATCGAGAAGCCCGTTGAGGATCTTGAGCATCGTGGTTTTGCCGGTACCGTTGTTACCGATCAGGGCAACACGCTCACCGCGTTTGATCTGGAAGGAAATATTGGAAAAAAGTTTCTGCTGCGGAAAGCTCTTGGCAAGTTCTTCGACAGTCAGAACGTCATTTCCGCTGACTACACGTGGTTCGAGAGAGAGACGCATCTGACTCTGGACTTCGAGCGGCTTTTCAATCCGCTGGATTTTGTTCAGCATTTTCTCACGGCTCTCGGCGCGCTTGATGGATTTTTCCCTGTTGAAGGATTTCAGTTTGACGATGACAGCTTCCTGATGCTTGATATCGCGCTGCTGGTTCAGGTAAGCTTTGTACTGGGCATCTCGGAGCTGTGCTTTTTTTTCGGCGTAGGCGGAATAGTTTCCACTGTACATACGGACGTGGCCGGTTTCAATCTCAATGACTTTAGTTACTACTTTATCGAGAAAATAACGGTCGTGGGAAACGATGAATACGGCGCCCGGATAATTCAGAAGATAAGTTTCCAGCCAGGCAATGCTTTCCATATCAAGGTGGTTGGTCGGCTCGTCGAGAAGCAGGATGTCCGGTTTGGATATCAGCAGTTTGCCGAGGGCGACACGTGTTTTCTGACCGCCGGAAAGAGTGGCAACCTGTTTGTTGAAATCTTCTTCGGTGAAACCGAGACCGTTCAGGACACCCATCAGCTCGCTCTTGTATGCGTAACCGTTTTCAAGCTCAAATTCGTGTGTCAGACGGGTGTAACTGTTCATCAGACGATCCAGTTCTTCACCGGAAGCGTGTTTCATCTCAAGCTCCATGGAACGCATGCGTTCTTCCATGTCGATGATGTATTGTTTGGTGCTGAGTAGCTCTTCGTAAACGGTGCGATGTCCCTGTACATCCTGATACTGTGCGAGATAACCGATCTGCTTGTCCTTCATCAGGACGACCTGACCGGAATCAGCATGCAGTTCATTCATGATGATACGGAGAAGCGTGGTTTTGCCTGCGCCGTTATTGCCGATCAGAGCGGCTTTTTCGCGTTCTTCTATATGAAATGAGGCATCTTCCAGAATCACTTTTTCACCAAAGGATTTCGAGATGCCCTGACATGATAAAATCATAATCTTTCCTCCATTGTAAATATACCGTAATGATTATAAAAGTAAAAACTTTTTTTGTAAAGAAAAACCGCAAAAATTGTACGTATTTCACAACAAAGATTGACAATAAAATGTCATTTCGTTATAATTAACGGGAAAGTGTAAGGAGGGACAACGGTGGAAGCAAAACAGATTTCAAAAGCTGTGATCAAAAGACTGCCGCGTTACTATAGATACCTGGGCGAACTTCTGGAGGATAATGTAGAGCGTATTTCTTCAAATGACCTTAGTAAGAAAATGCGTGTAACGGCATCACAGATCAGACAGGACTTAAATAACTTTGGGGGATTTGGACAGCAGGGTTACGGATATAACGTAAAATATTTATATACAGAGATTGGTAAGATCCTTGGTCTGGATACGGTACATCCGATGATTATTGTCGGTGCCGGTAATCTCGGTCAGGCGCTTGCCAATTACGTAGAATTTGAGAAACGCGGATTCAAACTTGTTGGTATTTTTGATGTAAACCCGGTGCTCGAGGGCATCGCGGTACGGGGAATTGAAATTCAGATGATCAGTGATCTGCCATTTTTCCTTAAGGAAAATAATGTGGAGATCGCGATTTTGACATTGCCGAAAAACAAAGCGATAGATATGGCGGATATCCTTATCGAAAATGGAATCAAGGCAATCTGGAATTTTGCACATGTGGATTTGGATACACCGGACGGTGTAATTGTAGAGAACGTTCATCTTTCTGAAAGTCTGATGACATTGTCATATAATCTCAGCCAGTATCGGCAGGAACATGTGGATGATGAGAAATAATTCAGGACAGGCTGTTGCATGGCTCCTTTTCAGGGATGCTGTGTAATAGCCTGTCTGTTGCTATAAGCAGGAGGTGACCGGATGAAACAGGTAGTGACCTGCCAGGAAATGAAATCCTGTGACAGTTACACGATTGAGAGGATGGGAGTACCGTCCTGTGTGCTTATGGAGCGGGCGGCTCTGAAAGTTGTAGAAGAACTGGAAAAAAGATTTACAACAGAGAATATAAAGCAAAAGATCCTGTGCGTCTGTGGAAGTGGAAATAATGGCGGAGATGGTGTGGCTATTGCGAGAATCCTGCATCAGCACGGCTATCAGAGCGCAATTTATCTGGCAGGAAATCCGGATCACAGGACGGAAGAAATGCAGCGGCAGTGCCAGATTGCCGTAAATTATCAGGTGTCTGTTGTGAATAACCTGCATAGTGAGGAATATACTACTATAGTAGATGCCATTTTCGGCGTCGGACTGACCAGAGAAATAAAGGGTGAATACCGTGAACTGATCGCTGAACTGAATGAGATGCCCGGCTGGAAAGTGGCGGTTGATCTGCCTTCGGGAGTGGATGGCGATACCGGTGCTGAGCTTGGAATTGCATTTCATGCAGATCTCACTGTGACGTTTGCTTTCCGTAAAGCGGGGCTTTGCCTGTATCCGGGAAGAAAGCTTGCAGGACAGGTCGTTGTCGCAGATGTTGGCATCTACAGAGAAGACGGAGCAGAGCCGAAACTGTTTTTAACGGAAAAATCGGATCTGCGTGAATTGCCGGAGAAAGAGGCGGACGGAAACAAGGGTACCTTTGGAAAAATTCTTGCAGTGGCCGGAAGCAGTGGCATGTGCGGAGCAGCATTTTTGAGTGCTTCAGGAGTTTTTGCAACAGGAGCCGGAATGGTAAAAATCGTAACACCGGAGGAAAATCGAATTCCACTTCAGACGATGCTTCCTGAGACGATGATTTCGTGCACCGGTGACTGGGAAAAGGATTTTGAGTGGTGTGACGTGCTGGTGATCGGCCCGGGAATCGGAATGACGGTGAAGGCGGCCGATAAAGTGGAGTTTTTCCTTAAAAAAGCAAAACAGGAAAAGAAACAGGTTGTGCTGGATGCAGATGGATTGAATCTTCTGGCAGAGAATCCGAAATGGAAAAATTATCTGGGCAGACATGTGATCCTGACACCACATATGGGCGAGATGAGTCGTCTGACCGGTAAATCAATCAGAGAATTAAAGAGTGATCGGGCAGGTGCGGCACGTGCGCTCGCGGCGGAGACCGGGGTGGTATGTGTACTGAAAGACGCGTGCACGGTGACTGCTGCGCCGGATGGGCGTGCATGGATCAGCCTTTCCGGAAATGCCGGTATGGCGACAGCCGGAAGCGGAGATGTTTTGTCCGGGGTGCTTGCCGGTATGCAGGCAATGTATCTGGAAACACCTGTTGAGGAGAAAGATGCCGGATTTTATGCGGCACTTGGTGTCCTGCTTCACGGAGCAGGCGGGGATCAGGCTGCAATGAGAAAAGGCATGGCCGGCATGAAGGCAGGAGATATAGCCTGTGGTGTTGCAGAAATTTTAAAAGAACAACAGAACTTTGGAGAAACAAAGTTTTGAAATACAAAGGAGAGTTTTATCATGAAAAAATTTGACAGAGTGAAGGCAGTTGTTTCTCTGGATGCAATTGCACACAACTTCGAAGAAATGAAAAAAAATATCGCAGAAGGAACAAAGATCGTTGCTGTTATCAAGGCAGACGGTTATGGACACGGCGCGGAAGCAATTGCGCGTCTGATCGAAGATTATGAGTATATCTGGGGATATGCGACCGCCACACCGGAGGAAGCACTCCAGTTAAGAGATGCCGGAATTGACAAACCGATTCTGATTCTTGGAATTGTTTTTGAAGAATATTATAAAGAGCTGATCGCACATGAGGTACGTATGACTGTCTGTGAATATGAGATGGCTGCTGCACTTTCCGAGGAAGCGGTCCGTCAGGGCAGGAAGGTACATATCCATATCGGACTGGATACGGGAATGAGCCGTATCGGATTTGCCGATGTACCGGAAAGCGTAGAGACGATCAAAAAGATCGCAGCTCTTCCGAATGTAGAGATTGAGGGCATGTTTACACATTTTGCAAGAGCAGACGAGACAGATCGTTCTCCTGCGATCACACAGCTGAACCGTTATCTTGCATTTGCAGAGCTTCTCGAAAAAGCGGGAGTAGAGATTCCGATGAAACACTGCTCCAACAGTGCCGGTATCATCCGTGTTCCGGAGGCAAACTTAAATGCAGTAAGAGCCGGTATTACGATTTATGGCATTTATCCGTCAAATGAAGTGGAGAGAGACATTGTAAAACTGATTCCTGCAATGGAATTAAAGAGCCACGTATCATACGTCAAAGATCTTCCGGCAGGCACACCGATCAGCTACGGCGGAACTTTTGCATCTGAAAAAGATCTGCGTGTGGCAACGATCCCGGTAGGTTATGCAGATGGATATCCTAGAAGCCTTTCCAATAAAGGCTGGGTTCTGATCCGCGGACAGAAAGCTCCGATCATCGGAAGAGTCTGCATGGATCAGTTTATGGTAGATGTGACAGACATTCCTGAGGTAAAACACGGGGATGAAGTTACCCTGATCGGAAAAGACGGAGAGGAATTTATCAGTATTGAGACATTTGGTGATCTGTCAGGCAGATTCTCTTATGAATTTGCATGTGACATCAGCAAACGTGTACCGAGAGTCTATATAAAAGACGGCAGAGAATGGGGAGATCTGACCTTCTTTAAATAAACCTCCGGATTGTGGGGACAGTTCGGAAAGATACCTGCAGCCCCATAAGGATGCAGTGAAAATACCACGCATGTATACACAGAAGAAAAATGGAAATACTAATTCCAGAGAAAAAAGAATCGGAGTGTGATTGTGTGGTAATTAAGCGAGGGGATATTTTTTACGCAGATTTAAGACCGGTTGTCGGAAGTGAACAGGGCGGTGTGCGTCCGGTCCTGATTATTCAGAATGATGTCGGCAACCGTCACAGTCCTACGGTGATCTGCGCGGCGATTACATCAAAGATGAATAAGGCAAAGTTGCCGACGCACATAGAGATCGATGCATCTGCATATGGAATCGAAAAAGATTCCGTGATTTTACTGGAACAACTGCGTACCATTGACAAAAAACGTCTGAAAGATAAGGTATGTCATCTGGATCAGGTGATGCTTGACAGGGTGAATCATGCCCTTGAGATCAGCCTGGAGCTTACTTTTTAGCTGTTTAAGGGTGTTATCCTTGACGAACGTAAGTGAAAGTGCTATATTTTATCAGTAATTATGCAGATTTGTAACTGTTCGGTATCTTCACAGTTACGTATATTTTACATTTGAAATCAGTAAGACAGATTGTGGAAGGAAAAGGAAACAAAATGGACGATGGCAGTCGCCTGCCCCTTGAGGAGGGGCATGTAAAGAAAAAATCAGGGATATTTGATAAACTGACACATATTTTTCATGGGAAGCAACAGGATGCAGTGACCGAGAAAGAAATCATTTCCATGGTGGATGAGGCACATGAGAAAGGTGTCCTTCACAAGGATGAAGCTGAAATGATCCAGAATATTTTTGCTTTCGAGGATAAGGAAGTGGGTGCGGTCATGACGCATCGGAGCCATGTGGCAGCGTTTGCGCTGGATGATCTGCTCAAAGATGTTGTGGAACATATGATGGAGGAAGGTAATTCCCGTTATCCTGTCTGCGGAGAGGATATGGATGATATCCGGGGACTGATCCATTATAAGGATGCGCTGAAATTCTTTACACAGAATTCATGGGCGAAGTTCAAACCATTAAAAGAACTGCCGGGATTGATACGTAAAGTAACTTTTGTTCCGGAGACCAGACACATCGGTCAGCTTTTTCGTACCATGCAGGCCAGACAGGTACATATGGCGGTTGTGGTGGATGAATATGGTCAGACAGCAGGTATCGTGACGATGGAAGATATTCTGGAAGAGATCGTCGGTGATATTTTTGATGAGTACGATGAAAGCAAAGATACATTCCGACCTCAGGTGGACAACAGTATCATCATTGACGGACTTGCGAGTCTTACGGATGTAGAGCAGGAACTGGATATTGATTTCGGAGATGTTGAGATGGAGACACTCAACGGATATCTGACGGAGCATCTGGGACACATTCCTACCCAGGATGATCTCGACAGAGAAATTGTTGCAAACGGCTACAGATTTAAGATCCTTTCGCTGGGCAACCGGACGATCGGCAGGGTCAGAGCCGAGAAAATAAATGACAAAGAAACAAAAGGAGAGAGTGAAACATGTCAGGACATTCAAAATTCGCAAACATAAAGCACAAAAAGGAAAAAAATGATGCCAAAAAGGGTAAGATCTTTACCGTTATCGGCCGTGAGATCGTTATGGCTGTAAAGGCCGGCGGTCCGGACCCGAACAACAACAGCAAACTTCGTGATGTCATTGCAAAAGCAAAAGCAAACAACATGCCGAACGATACAATCGACCGTGGCATCAAGAAAGCAGCAGGGGCAGATTCTGCAGACAGTTACGAGCATGCTACATATGAAGGTTATGGCCCGAATGGTGTTGCAATCATCGTTGAAACTCTGACAGACAACAAAAACCGTACAGCAAGTAATGTAAGAAATGCATTTACAAAAGGTTACGGAAGCATCGGAACACAGGGTTGTGTATCCTTCATGTTTGACCAGAAAGGTCAGATCATCATTGATAAAGAAGAACTGGAAGACGAATGCGGCGATATGGATGCAGATGAGCTGATGATGACTGCTCTTGATGCTGGTGCTGAGGACTTCAACGAAGAAGAAGACAGCTTCGAGATCCTGACAGCTCCGGATGATTTCAGTGCAGTGCGTGAAGCGCTGGAAAAAGCAGGAATCCCGATGGTAGAAGCGCAGGTTGCCATGGTTCCGCAGACATACGTAGAGCTTACAGACGAAAATGATGTCAAGAACCTTCAGAGAACACTGGATCTTCTCGATGAAGACGATGATGTTACAGACGTTTGGACAAACTGGGACGAATGATTCATCAGAAATTGATTTGAAAAGATACATCTGAATAAAATTGATTTGTATAAGTAAGGGTACTTCTGCTTGCCGGATTAAGAAAGAATCACTTGAGTCTGATGGAGAAGCTGGATGCAGTCCTGATGTATATGAATCCATAGTTTTACACAAAATACCTTCATGAATGTACATGGAGGTATTTTTATGTCTGAAAACAAAAATGAAAAACAGCAGGAAATTGATACACAAAAAGAACAGGATGAGCAGATCAGGGAGACGGGACAGCTTACACTTGATCAGAACAAAAGGAAACACAGGATTGAACTTCTGACGATCATCGGTGAGGTGGAAGGCCATGACAGTGCGCCTTCACAGAGCAAGACAACGAAGTATGAACATGTTCTTCCGAAACTGGCACTGATCGAAGACGATGAAGATGTGGATGGACTGTTGATCCTTCTGAATACAGTCGGTGGAGATGTTGAGGCGGGGCTTGCAATCGCAGAAATGATCGCATCTTTGAGTATTCCCACGGTATCACTTGTGCTGGGCGGCGGTCACTCGATCGGGGTGCCGATGGCGGTGTCGGCGGATTATTCTTTTGCGGTGCCGAGTGCAACGATGGTGATCCATCCGGTGCGTTCCAGTGGGATGTTTATCGGTGTGGCGCAGTCTTACCGGAATATCGAGAAAATTCAGGACCGCATTACGGGATTTATTGCGGCACATTCCGGCACGACACAGGAACGGCTTGAGGAACTGATGCTGGATACCAGCCAGCTTGTCAAAGATGTAGGAACGATGCTTGAAGGAAGAGAAGCAGTTAAGGAAGGACTGATTAATGAGATTGGCGGAATACGGGAGGCGCTTGCACGGCTGCATCAGATGATTGAAGAAAAAGAATCTGCAGACAGGACAGGAATGTGAAAAATAGTCAGTTTTATGTATGTTTGTAAATCTTTTCCTTGTAATAGGAAAGATTTTAGCGTATTATTATTAAGGGATTGAATGAATATACGCTAGGAGGGAAACAATGTATAAGATTTTAAAAGCTGAGACACTGGCAGCTAAGATCCATCTTATGGTCGTTCACGCACCGCGTGTTGCAAGCCACTGTCAGCCAGGACAATTTATCATCGTAAAAATGGATGAAAAGGGCGAGAGAATTCCGCTTACAATCTGTGACTATGATCGTGAAGAAGGTACAGTAACAATCGTATTCCAGGAAGTTGGTGCATCTACAATCAAGATGTCCGAATTAAAAGCAGGAGATTCTTTCCGTGATTTTGTAGGACCTCTGGGATGTCCTTCTGAATTTGTTCATGAGGATATTGAAGAATTAAAGAAAAAGAAAATGGTATTTATTGCCGGAGGTGTTGGTACTGCACCGGTTTACCCACAGGTAAAATGGCTGAAAGAACATGGTATTACTGCAGATGTAATTCTTGGTTCCAAGACCAAAGATATGGTAATTCTTGAAAAAGAACTTGCAGCAGTTTCCAACCTTTATGTTACAACAGATGACGGATCTTACGGACGTTCCGGTATGGTTACAAAGACTCTGGAAGATCTTGTTACAAACGAAGGCAAACAGTACGATGTCTGTGTTGCAATTGGACCGATGATCATGATGAAATTCGTCTGTCTTCTTACTAAGAAGCTGGGCATCCATACAATCGTCAGCATGAACCCGATCATGGTTGACGGAACAGGTATGTGTGGAGCATGCCGTCTTCAGGTTGGCGATGAGATCAAATTTGCCTGTGTAGACGGACCGGAATTTGACGGACATCTTGTAGATTTCGATCAGGCTATGAAGAGAAGCCAGATGTACAAGACTGAAGAGGGTCGTGCATTACTGAAGCTTCAGGAAGGCGATACCCATCACGGTGGATGCGGACAGTGCGGAGGTGACAAGTAATGGCAGATGCAAAAATGTTAAAAAAAGTACCTGTAAGAGAACAGGATCCGAAGGTACGTGCAACAAACTTTGAAGAGGTTTGTCTTGGATATAATCAGGAAGAAGCAATGGAAGAAGCTCAGAGATGTCTGGGCTGCAAGAAACCGAAATGCGTAGAGGGATGTCCGGTATCTATCAATATCCCTGGATTCATCGAACATATCAAAGAAGGCAACATGGAAGAAGCTTACAAAGTAATCGGACTTTCTTCCGCACTTCCGGCTATCTGTGGTCGTGTATGTCCGCAGGAGTCCCAGTGTGAAGGACAGTGTATCCGTGGTAAGAAGGGTGAAGCTGTTTCCATCGGTAAACTGGAAAGATTTGTTGCTGATTACGCTCTGGAGCATGACATCAAACCGGCTGGCGCAGAAGTGAAGAACGGACACAAAGTTGCAGTTATCGGTTCCGGTCCGTCCGGACTTACCTGTGCAGGTGATCTTGCAAAAGCGGGTTACGATGTAACTGTATTCGAAGCACTTCATGAGCTCGGTGGCGTTCTTGTTTATGGTATTCCGGAATTCCGTCTTCCAAAACAGAAAGTCGTTAAGAAAGAAATCGAAAAAGTTAAAGAACTTGGCGTTAAATTTGAAACAAACGTTGTTATCGGTAAATCCACAACTATCGATCAGCTGATCGAGGATGAAGGATTTGAAGCTGTATTTATCGGTTCCGGTGCAGGTCTTCCGATGTTTATGGGAATCCCGGGTGAGAACGCAAGCGGTGTATTCTCTGCAAACGAATACCTGACAAGAAGCAACCTGATGAAAGCTTTCGATGATTCTTATGATACACCGATCGCAGCAGGCAGGAAAGTTGCCGTTGTCGGTGGTGGTAACGTAGCTATGGATGCAGCAAGAACAGCTCTGAGACTTGGTGCAGAAGTACATATCGTTTACAGAAGAAGTGAAGCAGAGCTTCCGGCACGAGCTGAAGAAGTTCATCACGCAAAAGAAGAAGGTATTATTTTTGATCTTCTTACAAATCCGAAAGAAATCATTGTTGACGAAAACGGTCATGTAAATGGCATGAAAGTTGTCAAGATGGAACTGGGCGAGCCGGATGCATCCGGAAGAAGACGTCCTGTTGAGATTCCGGGATCTGAGTATGACATGGATGTAGATACTGTTATCATGTCTCTTGGTACTTCTCCGAACCCGCTGATTTCTTCCACTACAAAAGGTCTTGAGATCAACAAGAGAAGATGTATCGTTGCCGAAGAAGAAACAGGTAAGACATCCAAAGACGGTGTTTATGCCGGTGGTGATGCCGTTACAGGTGCAGCTACTGTTATCCTTGCTATGGGTGCAGGTAAAGCTGGTGCAAAAGGTATCGACGAATATCTGAAAAACAAATAATAAGCAATGCTTATGCAAAGGAGCCTTTGGCCGCTGATGGGATGCGGTCAAAAGGCTTTTTTTTTTCTCGAAAATGTGTTATACTGACCACTGGTAATGTGCCTTTTTATCGAAAAGGACAGGCAAATCATAAGAGAAGGAAAAAATTATGACGGTTTTATACATCATTTTACTCGCCATTGTACAGGGAATTACAGAGTTTTTGCCGGTCAGCAGTTTCGGGCATCTCTGTTTTGTGCAGAATCTTCTTGGTATGGAGCACGGACCGGGTGTCCTGCTCGAGACCATGCTGCATCTGGGAACACTGGCAGCAATTTTTATGACATTTCAGAAGGATATCCGACATCTTGCGTTCGAAGCGCTGGATATGTTTATGGATCTGATCGGAAATGCAAATCTGTACATACACAACAAAAGGACAGGAGAGCAGCTTCACTACACACGCATTATCAGTAATATATATCGGAAATTTGTAGTTCTGCTCCTTGTATCTATGATTCCTACGGCATTCCTGGGTTACACTGCAAGACGGCTGGTTTCGGTGTCCGCCACGTCCGTATTGATTCCGGGGGCCGGAATTATGGTGACAGGTATTCTTTTGCTGGTTATTGATCTGAGTCGCGTTGGTGGCACGAAGGCAGCGAAAGATGCACATTTTTCTGATGCGATGTGGATCGGTATCTGTCAGGGCCTTTCGGTGTTTCCGGGATTATCCAGAAGCGGACTTACGATCAGTGCAGGTTTAATGAGCGGATTTTCACGTACATTTGCGGTTAAATATTCTTACATATTATCAATTCCGGCAATCGTCGGTGCCATGCTTATGGAACTTGGACAGTTTGGTTCTGCGGACATGACGATAGGGCTTGGATTTGCTTATGTATTTGGGATGATCATTGCAGCAGTGGTCGGTATGCTTACGATTCGTACCTGTCTGCGTCTGGTGCATAAGGGGAAATTCCGCTACTTTGCTTATTATTGTTTCCTTGCAGGATTTATTGCCCTGATCACCAATTCTGCATTATAAAGCTTGAAATTTTAGGAGGGGTGCCAGAGTGGCAGCAACAAAGAAACAGACCAACCGAAAAGGGACCGGCAGGTCTTCTTCCGGACGTAAAAATACAAAAAAGAAAACGACAGCAAAACAGAGTGTGACCAGTGGATTTCAGACAGAGATCATTCTGCTTATCATTCTGGCTGCTTCGATCATTTTGATTTTCAGTAACCTCGGAATGGGAGGTACTGTCGGTGCAACGATCAGCGCGGCATTTTTTGGTGTGATGGGTATCCTTGCGTATCTGTTTCCGATTCTGATCTTCGGATGTGCGGTATTTCTGGTTTCGAACCGCAGGAATCCACTGGCATACAAAAAGGCGCTTGCGGCACTGCTGTTTTGTATCTTTCTGTGTGGACTGATCCAGCTTCTGATGGAAGGATATATGCCAAGTATGACACTGGCTGATTATTACTCCGTAAGTTCTGTTTATCATACAGGTGGCGGTGTGATCGGCGGAGCAATCTGTATTTCGACTACCTCTGCATTTGGAGTGGCAGGTGGTTATGTGATCATTGTTCTGGTATTGTTGATTTCTCTGATTCTTGTAACACAGAAATCTTTCTTCGGATTTGTGTTCCGTGTGTGGGATGCTGTCTGTGCACTTGCACGTGACGGTCGTGATATGTATATGGAGGGACAGCCGGAACGTGATTTAAGAAAAGAACTCCGTGTGCAGGAGCGTCGTCAGCGAAGAGAAGAGCGTCAGGCACAGCGTATCCGTGAACTGGAGGAAGCTCTGGCAGAAGATGCGGCCGCAGAAGATGAAAATGCTGTGGCAAAGGCAGAAAAAGGCACAGCAGATAAAGCAGCAGATACAGAAGCAAATACAAAAGAAAAAGAGACTGTTAAAGATACAAAGGCGGCCAATAAGGGAACTCTGAGAAAGAAACGCACCGGATTCCTCGAAGGTACGAAGCTGACACCTCGTGAGAATGCGGCAGAGGATGCGGGTGCACCTGTGCCATTACAGGAAGCAGATTTTGAAATTCACCGTGCAGAGCCGGTGTATGAAGAATCTGTATATGAAGAATCGGAGGTGCAGGAAGAGAAGAGCATTGAAGCAGAAGAGCAGATGCCTTATGCGGACCCACAGCCTTCTTATACAGAGGAGCAGTCTTATACAGAAGAGCAGTCTCCTTATGCAGAAGATCAGCCCTCTGCTTATACAGAATCACCATTATCTTATGAAGAACCACAGAATAATTATGTGACGGAGCAACACCGTGATTATGGCGCACCACAGGAAATTTATCCTGAGGCAGAGCCGGAGCCGGATCATGCTCCACAGCCGGCAGCCGCTGCGGAAAAAGCCACTTCACAGCCTGCGAAGAATCCAAAATCTTCTCCGAAGGAGATTGAGAGCGGAATCCAGAATATCCAGAAAGAAATCACGCAGAAAAATGAAGAGGTCAAAAAGGAATATCATTATCCGCCGCTGAAGCTTCTGAAACGTGGTGACGGCAAATCACAGGGAGATTCTGACGAACATCTTCGCAAAACGGCGAAGAAATTACAGGATACGCTGCACAATTTCGGTGTCAATGTCACAGTGACGAATGTAAGCTGTGGTCCGACGGTTACCCGTTATGAACTTCAGCCGGAGATGGGTGTAAAGGTAAGTAAAATTGTAAACCTTGCAGACGACATCAAGCTGAACCTTGCGACACCGGATATCCGAATCGAAGCACCGATACCGGGCAAGGCAGCAGTCGGCATCGAAGTACCGAATAAAGAAAATCATGCGGTCATGCTGCGGGAACTGCTGCAGTCACAGGAATTCCAGACTGCGAAGTCAAAACTGGCATTTGCCGTCGGCAAAGATATTGCAGGTAAACCGGTCGTAACAGATATCGCGAAGATGCCACATCTTCTGATTGCGGGAGCAACCGGTTCCGGTAAATCTGTATGTATCAACACGCTGATTGTCAGCATTTTGTATAAGGCGGCACCGGAAGATGTCAAACTTATCATGATCGACCCGAAAGTAGTAGAACTGAGTGTATACAACGGAATTCCACATCTGTTGATTCCGGTAGTGACTGACCCGAAAAAGGCTGCCGGTGCACTGAACTGGGCTGTTACAGAGATGATGGGCCGTTACAATACTTTTGCGGAGTTTGGTGTCCGCAACTTGCAGGAATACAATCGAAAGGTTGATGGAATGCGTATTCCGGAAGGGGAAGAACGACCGGAACGAATGCCGCAGATCGTGATCGTGGTAGACGAGCTTGCTGACCTTATGATGGTTGCACCGGGCGAAGTTGAGGATGCAATCTGCCGTCTGGCACAGCTTGCACGTGCTGCCGGTATTCATCTGATCATTGCAACACAGCGTCCGTCTGTAAACGTTATTACCGGTCTGATCAAGGCAAATATGCCGTCTCGAATCGCTTTCTCTGTTTCTTCGGGTGTAGACTCCAGAACCATTCTGGATATGAACGGTGCCGAGAAACTTCTGGGCAAAGGCGATATGTTGTTCTATCCGCAGGGATATCAGAAACCGGCACGACTGCAGGGCGCGTTTGTATCGGATGAGGAAGTCAGCGCAATTGTTGACTTTCTTGCAGATAAGAATCCGGGAACACAGTACAATACACAGATCGAACAGCAGGTAAATACGGTCAGTATGTCTGCAGGAGGCGCCTCTTCCGGGGATGAGAGAGATATTTATTTCGTGGATGCCGGTAAATTTATCATTGAGAAAGAAAAGGCATCGATCGGTATGCTCCAGAGAATGTTCAAGATCGGATTCAACAGAGCTGCCAGGATTATGGATCAGTTGTGTGATGCTGGGGTTGTAGGTCCGGAAGAGGGGACAAAACCGCGTAAAGTACTGATGTCGCAGGAACAGTTTGAAAATTACTTAGAGGAAAACGGCTGATGGAGATACGAATCGTAACAGTAGGAAAAATCAAAGAAAAATATCTGAATGACGGAATCGCAGAATATGCGAAACGTCTCAGCCGTTACTGTAAACTCACATTCTGTCAGGTGCCGGATGAAAAAACACCGGACAAAGCTTCGGATGCTCTGAACGAACAAATCAAAAATACAGAGGCGCAGCGTCTAATGAAACAGATCCGTGAGCAGGATTATGTGATCGCGCTTGCACTTGACGGTAAGATGCTGGATTCCGTAGAACTTTCGGAAAAAATCAGCCGTCTGGGTGTGGAGGGCAAAAGTTCGATTGCCTTTGTAATAGGTGGTTCACTTGGACTTGGAGAAGAAGTTTTACGCAGGGCAGATTATAAGCTCAGTTTTTCAAAAATGACTTTTCCGCATCAGCTCATGCAGATGATCCTTCTCGAGCAGATATATCGAAGCTATCGGATCATAAATCATGAGCCGTACCATAAGTGACGGCAGCATTGTAGAAACATTCCGGACAGTCCGGTTTGTAATAAAGGATTCCATAAAGGAGGATAAGTGATATGACAACAGAAAGAATAGAGAACATGGCGGGTGGTCAGGGACACGTACTGATCAAAAGACTTCTTAACGAAAAACAGTTAAACGGTAAATGCGGCCTGTATGCAGAAGTAACACTGGAGCCGGGATGTTCTCTGGGATACCATGAACATCACAACGAAAGCGAAACTTATTATATCCTTTCAGGAAAAGGCATCTACAGTGACAACGGCACACTGCGTATGGTAAAAGCCGGAGATGTGACCTTTACATCGGACGGTCAGGGACATGGAATGACAAATACCGGGGATGAAGACCTTGTTTTCATGGCACTGATCATTCTGGACTAATAAGCGAAACGGAGGAAGTACACATGGCTGAACTGGATACTGCAAAATTCGAAGAATTTATTTCCGCGTATCCGATATATGAATATCGTATTCTGGACACGTCTGATCTTTCTGTAGAAACAAGAGTACGTCAGATCTGCAAACAGGAATGTGAACGATATGGAAGTACATGGGCCTGTCCTCCGGCGGTCGGTACACTTGAGGAGTGCGAAAAAAAGATCCGCAGCTATGGAAAGGCTGTGTTTTTTTCCAGTGTTGCAGAGGTTTCAGATCTTATGAATATGCAGGAGATGCTTTCTACAAGAGATGCGCATGAAGATCTGACTACTGAAGTTGCCGGATTTCTGAGGGAACAGGGATTTGATACCTTTACTCTGTCAACGGAATCCTGCGATATCTGTGAAACTTGTGCTTACACACAGGGCGAACCGTGCAGATTTCCGGAGCGGATGCATCCCTGTCTGGAAAGCCATGGTGTTGTGGTAAGTGAGATTGTTGAGAAAGAACACATGGAATATAACCTTGGCGGAAATACCATTCTCTGGTTTTCCATGGTCCTGTACCGAACTGCATAAACATTACATAACGAAGACCTCTCCGGCATAAAGTAGTGATAAAGACCGGAGAGGTTCTTTTTATGAAAAAAGAAAAAGAGCGAAAGAACTGGCGCGAAAATCTGGTCACTTCACTGGAGGTTCCGGGTGATCTGGCTATGAAAGAAACGATCATTACGCTCACAGGACGGAATCATGCCGTAGTCTGCAATTACAAAAGCATTCTCCGGTATCAGCAGGAGGAGATCGTTGTGCTGGGATTTCATGGAAAGGTAGTCATCCGGGGGAAAAGACTTATGATTCCGAAATATACATCCGAGGAAATGCAGATAGAGGGAATGATTTCAGAAATTGTAATGGAATAATTGTAATAGAAAGTCAGGAGGCTGTTATGAGAGATCTGACCGGATTTCGAAAAGGCGCTGTCAGAATTCGGGTTCAGGGAGAACAGACGGAGCGTTTTCTTAATCTCTGCAAAGCCCGTGAAATAAAAATTTCAAGGCTGATTCGAACGGGTGACCAAAGTCTGGAGGGAAATATGCTGATAGCAGATTTTTTCAGACTTTCACCGATTCACAGAAAAACGGGTGTAAAAATACATATTCTTGAAAAACATGGACTGCCCTTCTTTTTTTACCGAAGTAAAAAGAGAAAGGCTTTTTTTATCGGAATCTTTGCCTGTGCCCTGATTTTATTTGGCTTGTCGGGGCGTGTCTGGGAAATTGACGTGTCGGGAAATGCACGGAACAGTACACAGGAGATCCTGGATTTTCTTAAAGAGGAAGGCATTGTGCATGGGATACAGCGGAGTAAGATCAGCTGCAGTGCCATTGCTACGACAATCAGGGAAAACTATAATGACATTACCTGGGTGTCGGCCAGAATAGAAGGAACATGTCTTGTGATTACAGTCAAAGAGGGGATTTTTACAGATGCAGTGGAGAAGGAGGAAAACACTCCCTGTAATCTGACTGCAGATCAAAATGGTGTGATCGTACGGATGATCACGCGGGCGGGATATCCGAAAATGCATGTCGGTGAGGAATGCCACATCGGAGATGTACTGGTTTCCGGCTGCCTGGAGCTGAAAAACGACAGTCAGGAAGTGGTAAGGTACGAAGGCGTTCATGCGGATGCGGACATTTATATAAAAAGAAAAAAGATCGGA
>ERZ507416.17-NODE-17-length-115954-cov-8.71607_pt1 | contig 115954 bp, 76 predicted proteins | sample MGYA00512648_ERZ507416 | MGnify/ENA metagenome assembly ERZ507416 | reverse complement strand
CTCTTCCGATCTAGTATGCTGGTCAACGCTCTTTATAATATCGTCGATCAGATTTTTATCGGTCAGGGTGTCGGAATGCTCGGAAACGCTGCAACAAACATTGCATTTCCGGTCACAACGATTTCAACTGCTGCTGCACTGCTCCTCGGGATCGGAGGTGCATCCAACTACAACCTTGAAATGGGTGCCGGCAAAGAACGTAAGGCAAGTGAAATTGCCGGAAGTGCACTGGCCACGCTTGTCATCACCGGTGTATCGGTTGCCGCGATCATTTTGCTTTTTTTGCATCCGCTGCTCGTTTTCTTCGGAGCGACAGATACAGTCATGCCTTATGCCACAGACTATGTTAGCATCATCGCCATCGGTCTTCCGTTTTTTACTTTGTCCGTCGGCGGAAACCATCTTATCCGCGCCGACCGCAGCCCTACGTATTCCATGATGTGTACCCTGACCGGTGCCATTATCAATACGATTCTTGACCCATTGTTTATTTTTGGTTTTAAATGGGGAATCAAAGGCGGTGCATGGGCAACCGTGATCGGGCAGGTCGTATCTGCGATCCTTGTCGTGATCTATTTTACAAAATTCCGTAAGATGTACCTTGACCGCAACATGCTGAAGCCAAAGCTTAAACACCTGCGTGCGATTACTTCGCTCGGACTTGCATCCGGTATCAATCAGATTGCCATTGCGGCTGTACAGATTGTTATGAATAACATTCTCCGCTATTACGGTGCCGCTTCTGTCTATGGAAGTGACATTCCGATTGCCTGTGTCGGCATTGTTTCAAAAGTAAATATGGTGTTCCTCGCAATCTGCATCGGAATCGCGCAGGGCGCACAGCCTATCTGGGGATTTAATTACGGAGCCAGAAAATATGACCGCGTGCGTCAGACATACCGCTACTCTGCAACTGCCTGTACAATTATCGCCACGATTTTTTTCCTTTGCTTCCAGCTTTTCCCTCACCGGATCATCGGTATGTTCGGCGGTGGAAGTGATCTGTATTTCAAATTCGCCGAAAACTATCTGCGGATTTTTATGCTCCTGACATTTGCCAACGGCATTCAGCCAATGTCTGCAGGATTTTTTACTTCTATAGGAAAGGCCACTCTCGGTATCATCATGTCATTAACAAGACAGGTAATCTTCCTGCTGCCACTCATTGTAATCTTCCCAATGTTTATGGGAATCGACGGAGTGATGTATGCCGGTCCAATTGCCGATACCGCGGCTTTTATACTTGCAGTCGTTTTTGCCAGAAAAGAGCTCGGTAAAATGAAAAATGTTTAACAGACATATTCTTCTATCTCTGTTATTCGATTTCCCCGGCGTTCTTTCCATATCATAAGATACAGTTTATAATCCAGGGAGTCACGCGCAATCGTGAAGGGTTCTTCACGTAAAATATCTGCGCGGATTCCCTGTTTTTTTAATTCTTCCTGTCGTCGTTCTACTTTTGCAAGCACTTCCCGATAACCTTTTTCTAAAGCCTCTCCCGGAGAACGTCTTTTATACTCTTTCGTTGCATCCTGAAGTTTCTGTGTCAGGCAATCCACAACCGCAGCATGTTTTGTTTTGTGAAGCATGGCTGCGATTCTTTTTGCCCGGAATTTTGTCGGACATTTCCGATATGTCTCCAACATTTTTTCAAAAGAAACATCTCCACACTCCGCGGAGAGTCCTTTCATATAAGTAATGGCTTTTTCCGACGGAATCCAGGGATTTTCCCATGGTACGATATACTTCTCCGGGACAGCCGGATAACAGCAGTAATTTAATGGAGGAAATTCCACAAGCACTGACAGTTCTTTTTCACTCTCGGTACAATATTCTTCTCCAAGATAGTCGTGCTTGTCCCGCAAAATTGCCAGACGGTATTCCAACTGGCGGAGATACTCATATTTCTTCACCCAGAAATGACCGGTATATGCATATTCATATAGATGAACCTCCAGATCAAGGTCTTCAAAAAACAATGTCAGCACCGTAGCCCCCTGTCTGACGACCAGTACATACCCATCCGCCTGCCGGTTCATCGATGCCTGCAGTTGTCCCTGATATTCACTGTGATATTCCCCCGTCATTCTGGCATTTCGAAAAACAAGAAAGCTTTCGACTGCATCGTTCATCAGATATACAAGTCGAATATCTCTGCCTCGTGTCCCCTCACCTTCTGTTTTTGTTTCATCTGGCTGCACATTTTCCGGCAAAATCAGTTCAAACTGATCCTGTTCCAGCAATTGCGCCAGTTTTTTCAATGTTTCCTGTGTCATTTTTTCTGATACCTCTTAGCTTATCTGCCATTTCACATGACTTCCGTTTTCATCTTTTGTGACGATCAGCTGATCCTCGATTTCCTGTTTCAGCTCCGATACATGAGAAATAATTCCGATCAGCCTTGAACCTTCCGCCATTTCCTGAAGTACACGAACCGCCTGATTTCTGGAATGTTCATCAAGTGAACCAAAGCCCTCATCGATAAACATCATATCAAGATTGATTGCCGCCGAACTCTGCTTGATCTGATCTGCCATGCCAAGCGCAAGTGACAATGCTGCCATAAAGGATTCTCCGCCGGAAAGTGTACGTACTTCACGCTCTTTTCCTGTCACCGTGGAATACACCATCAGATCAAGACCTCTGTTTTTGCCCTCACCGGCTTTTTTGAGATCATACATCCGCAGTTCAAACTGTCCCGCCGACATTTCCTGAAAGCGTCGGTTTGCCGCATAAAGAATCCTCTCCAGATAATATCTCTGTACAAAAGTTTCCAGATCCATTCGCGAACCACTGACATTGCCAGAAGTCATGCGGTACAGCGCATCTATTCTGGCATGCTCCTTTATGACTTCCTGGCGCTTCTCCATCCGCGCAGATAATGCAGTCAAAATCTCCTGATTGTCTTTGTAATCAGATTTTAACTGGCTGTATCTTTTTTCTGCACTCTGATAAGCAGTTTCTGCTGCTTCCTTTTCTGCTTTTATCTTGGCAAGATCCGGTTTCTGCGCATCACCAATCGTCTCACCTGCTGCTTTTTTCTGTGCAATAGCTGCTGCTTTTGCCTCTCTGTATGCCTCAACCGTATCTGTCAGGTTCTTTTCCGTGTCCCTGCTGTTTTCTTTCACAAGCTGTTTCCAAACTTCCTCTGTCATCTGCTTTTCCTGCACGAAATCCATATAAGCTGCTTTTTTCACTGCAAGCTTCTCTTCCTGTGCGGGGATTTCTTTCTGATATTTCGCAATCAATGTCTCCGCATTTTGTTTCGCAGATGATGCTGCATCGAGTGCGTCTGCTGCTTTTTTATAGATTTTTTCTGATGCCTGCTTTGCAGTTTCTGCTTTTTCCAGTGTATCAGAAGCTTCTTTTTCTGATGCAAACTCGCAGGATGTGCGGAAACTGTTTAACTGTGCCGTATCTTCTGTAAGTTTTCTGGCAGCTTCTGTCTGAGTTGCCCGGCAAAGCTCGAGATTTTCTTTCAATATTTTACGCTGTTCATCTGCTCCCTGAAGAAGCTCGCGGATTTTTCGAAGTTTCTCTGCATCTTTTTTCAGTGTTTTCAGTGAAATATCTATAGAGTTTTTCCAGATTTTAAGTGCTTCATTCATTTCGGACAATCCGGCATCTTTCTGAATCTCCGAAATACTCTTTTGCATGCGGTTACGAAGTCTGCCAACCGCCTCCACAAAAGTCTCTTTTCTCGTCTCATACTCTGTCTTTGCCGCATGGGATTCATTGGCCGCCTGCTCCTGTTTTACACGGAAGTTTTCCACATCTTGTGCCATTGTCTGGAGATTTTCGGGTGAGATATCCACATAATCCACCGCTCCTGCGAACGGATGTGGATGATCTATCGAACCACAGACCGGACAGGGAAATCCCGGTTTTAGATCCGCCGCAAGCATTCCTGCCTGCTCATTCAGAAACATCTGTCGCATATTCTCATAGCTGTCTTTAAGTTTCTGATATTCCTTACTGATTTCTGCATAAATATCCAGTTTTTTCTTTGCTTTTGCAAGGCTTTCTCCTGCCTGCTTCCGGATAACTGCCACCGCGTCCAGCTCCTGACAGAGGCTTTCTGCTTCCTGACTTCTGGCTTCCCACTGCGCCAGTATTTTATCTGTTTCCGTCAGCTTTTCGCTCTGTTTTTTCCATTCAGTTTCCTGTTTTTCATGATTTTCAAGCGCTGATTCTGCTTCTGCAAAATCCTTTTCTGCGTTCTCTGCCGCCTTCTTATCTGCTGTAACTTCTTTTTCTTTCTGCCCGATCGCATTCAGGATTTCACGAGATTTTCGCACTTTCTCGCTGATTGTACTGTATCTTTCTATTTCCTGATTATACTTTTGGCGCTCCATTTTTTCTGTCGTTTCTGCCACTTTCAGCGTTTCCAGAAGCTCCGGTATTTTTTCTTCCCATTCTTTCAAAGCCCGGACGCTGTCTGTCCATGTCGTTTCTGCTTCATGATACTGGTTGTATTTTTCTGCAATTTCATAAACCGCACGGATCTGCGCTGCCAGCTCTTTTGCACGGATCATTTCCGGTTCCTGTGCCTCATATCTTCGCAGATCTTCCTGCGCCTTTTCAAGCTGGGCGAACCATTTCAGAAGTTCTTCTGCTTTTGCAAGCTCCTCTCCCTTACCTGTTCGGGCACATTCCGACTCCTGATATGCCCTCTCTGCGTTCTCAAGTTCCTTCTTCATCCAGTCACAGAGTGCTTCTAATCTGTTCATAAAATCAGCAAGTCCTGCCATCTGTCCTTCTTCAATCTGTCTCTTCGACTGCTGCATTTCTTTTTGAAATCCATATGTTTCAGATATACGGATCCGGACAGCTTCCGTCTGGCACTGCGTCTTTAGAATCGCAATTTCTTTATCTTTTTCCCGCTTGCGATTCCCCAGTTCCGTCACAATATCCTGATACATTTCTGTATTAAAAAGCTTCCGGAAAATGACCTTTTTGTCATCTGATTTTGCACGGAGAAGATCCATAAATTCCCCCTGTGCGATCATTGCAACCTGCATAAACTGACTCTTTGTAAGACCCACAATTTCCTGCAGTTTACTGTCCGCTTCTTTGGACGGGTATTCCATTCCATCCGGCATGATAAGGCTGACAGAACCTGTAATTTCACGCTGTCCTCCCTTACCTGCACCTCTTGTAATTGGCTTTAAATGACGCGGAACGCGACGTACTGTATAGATTTCACTGTCTGCGTTATTACCCTCCGAAAAGGTAAGCTCCACGAAAGGTTCTTTTGCAAAATCGACATACTGACTTTGCAAAACCACACCCTCTTTTTTGTTTGCAGAGGAACTTGCTTCACCATACAGCGCAAACACGATCGCATCAAAAATCGTTGTTTTTCCTGCTCCGGTATCGCCTGTAATAAGGAAAAGATTCTGGTTTACTTTTTCAAAATCGATCAGGGTTTCCTCACCATAAGACCCAAATGCCTGCATTTTCAGTTTCAAAGGTTTCATGTTATTTCACCCCCTGAACAGTATGAAGTACATCCTGCAGAATCAACTTTTCTTCGTCATCGATCTCCTTCAGGAAAGAACAGCACAGTTCGTACGGATCCAGTAATTCTTCTTCCTGAATATTTCTGCTGTAATCTGCTTTGCGCTGATTTTCTCTGCGGATTTCAAGAAGATTCGGAAATGCCAGGCGGATTCTCTCCTGCATATCGATCACATCGAGATCAACTTTATCCGTTAAAACAACCGTCACATAATCCCCACAGGTTTCCCGTAACACTTCCTTCAGTGTCCCTGTTATAACTCTCACCTGATGCAGCGGTGTCAGTGGAAGAGCCGTCATTTTTGCGCTTCCTTTTTCTTCCATTTCGACCATGACTACACCTTTTTGCTGCTGTGCCTCGCTTACGGAACATGCAAGCGGTGTACCACAATAACGGTAAAATTCACTCCCGACTTTCATTGGTTTGTGGATGTGTCCGAGTGCTGCATAATCAAAATTTCCCAGCACATCCGCAGATACCTCATCAATATTTCCGACGGTGCGCATCTCAGAATCCATACGTTCAATTTCTTCTGCCTTTTTACCCGTCGGGAGATAAAACTGATGACTGACCAGCACATTTCTCTTGTTCTGATTGATGGTTTCACGATCGATAAGCCGATGCAATGTCTCATTATAAGAAAGATTATTTCCGTTTTTATCCGTACCTGTGATCTGTTTTACCATGGACGGTTTCACAAACGGAAGGAGGTAAAAATTCACCTCTCCGTACGCATCATTCAGTGTTACTTTTTCGATATATTCTGACTCTGTACGCGGCGGCTGTCCCACCATATAGATATTCTGCCCGGAAAGGACTTTGCGGAAACAGTTGACTCTCGGAGCACTGTCGTGGTTCCCGCTGATCATCATAATAACCGCATCCGGCACTGCTTCGGTGAGTCCGACCAGAAAACGGTCAAAAACCTCCACCGCCTCCGCTGACGGAACTGCCTTATCGTAAATGTCACCCGCAATTACCACCGCATCCGGCCGTTCCCTGCGCGCCAGTTCTGTAATTTCATCCAATATATATTCCTGATCTTCCCGAAGATCCCGGTTCATCAGTTTTAATCCTATATGCAGATCCGATAAATGAAAAAATTTCATAGACAACTCCTTTTCAGTCAGTCTTTTTGCCTCTGCGTATATCATAACATTTCGATTGTTTGACTGCATCTTTTTCTTTTAAATTTATTATAGTATAATATTGGAAAATAGGATAAAATTTATAAAGGAGTGTGATAGATAGCGTGTCCAATATAAAAGACCAGGTTCTTAATAATGTCGAACAGATTGTGCCTGATCCTGATGAACAGGCAGCTATGGATGCCTATAAAAATGGTAATCCTGATTATCAGCCATCTGTTTCTCAGGAAGATTTGCTTAAAGACTTAAACTTAAAGCACAGCCTTTGAATAAAATTTCATTGGTTGTGCTTTAATATTTAGCTGCAATATCTATTTTTAACTGTAAACTTTTCTTTGTCCTCACAAAATTATATAATAGGAGCAAGCATTTATTATTTCGGGCGGTTCCTCAGCTCTTACAATATAGAAAAATGTGCTTATGGACAGAAATATGGAAAGGGGTTGATCTTATGTCGAATATAGAAGCTGTTGGAGGTACACGATCATGAGTGAGTATACCATCCTGCCGCTGATCAATGCATCTTTTCAGCCGGGTGAGGCGAAAAGGACGGTAGCCGGTTTTGAAGACAGGGATTTTCAGAAAATTGCACGTGCTGAATATTATTATTTTACCGGGCAGGCGGAGAAATGCAGCCATATAGCAGAACGTTACCTGATGAGCCATAATATAAAGCTTAAGATGTCTTCCTGCCTGTTATATGTATATTCGAATCTGACACTTGGCAGAGCCGTGGCATCCCAAAAAGGGATACGGGAGATTCGGGAATGTCTTGAAAAAGAAATGAAATATTCTTCGTCTGCGGAGGATAAAGCAATTAGTGTATTTGCAGGATATATGTCTTCCGTACTTTTGCATCTTCCGGTAGATGAACTTCCGGATGTGGAATTTTATGCAGCAGCACTGCCTCCTGGAATTAAGATGTTTTCTGCCTATGTGATAGCTCATATGGCGTATTTGAAAGGGGAGTACGGCAGAGCGCTTGGAATTTGTGAGGCAGCATTCATGTTCAGGGACGGCACCTATCCGATTAGTATGATTTATCTGTATTGCATGATGGCAATGTGCCAGATGAATCTGAAACATCAGCAGAAAGCAAAAGACGCATTGATGCTGGCATGGAATATGGCGAAAGAAGACGAATTCCTGGAACCCTTTATTGAACATCATGGTTTGCTGCAGGGACTTCTGGAATCATGTATCCGTAAGGAAGATTCGAAACTATATAACAAATTATCGGATAAGGTTATCAGTTTTAGCAGAGGATGGATGGCAATCCACAATCCAATGTCAGAGAATTTCGTAACAGATGCATTATCCACGGTGGAATTCTCGATTGCCATGCTGGCAAGCCGTGACTGGAATAACCAGGAAATTGCAGATTATCTGGGATTTTCACCCAATACAGTTAAAACTTATCTGAGCAGGATTTATGTGAAGCTGAATATAAAAAAGAGGGATGAACTGAAAAAGTATATGCTGAAATAGCAAAATATACTTTTTCGAGGTGAAACGGAGATTACACGGAAGCAGTCAACATGATAAAATCTTTATATACAGAAATTACCAGCAAAATTCGATGTTTATTGGGAGGAAACTATATGAAAAAAGGATTTTTGAGCGTCCTGCTTACGCTGGGCATGGTGCTGATGATGCTGCCAACAACGGCATATGCTGGGAAGGCCTATTGCGGAACTTGTGGTAAATGGGTAGGTACAACCAGTACTTATGAATATAAAGATGGTGGATATCATTGGGAACACGTTTCTTGCGCAGAATGTGGTACTAATATATCAAATCCACGCAAAAAACATAATTGGAGTGGAACGGCAACTTGCACAAGCGGACAGACTTGTACAGTTTGCGGTGGGACATCTAATCCAAATCCACTCGGACACAACTACGAAAGCTCTGTGACGACAGCGGCCACCTGCACTACAGACGGCGTTCGTACCTATGTCTGCAAGAATGACAGCAGCCACACCTACACCGAACCAATTCCTGCTGCAGGTCATAATCTTGAAAAGGTAGAAAAGAAAGACGCCAGCTGCACTGAAGCCGGATATGAAGCCTACTGGAGATGCCAGACCTGCAAAAAACTCTTCTCAGATGAAGCAGGAACAGTGGAAATCAATAATCGGATGGATATTCCAGCAACGGGTCATAGCTATGGAGTAGTAACATACACATGGAGTGCTGACAATCGGAAGTGTACAGCAGAAAGAAAATGTACAGTATGTGATGATGCAGAAAGCGAGACAGCAGATGCAACAGCAACGGTGGTACAGGAGAAGAGCTGCACATTACCGGAATTAACAACATACAGTGTAACATTTGGAAATTCTGCTTTTGGAACCCAAACAAAGGAAAATGTACAGACGGCAGAAGCCACGGGGCATGATCTGGAAGCAGTCGAGAAGAAGGAAGCCAGTTGTACAGAAGATGGATATGAAGCATACTGGAAGTGTAACACCTGCGAAAAACTCTTTTCAGATGAAGCAGGAACAGTGGAAATCAATAATCGGATGGATATTCCAGCAACGGGTCATAGCTATGGAGTAGTAACATACACATGGAGTGCTGACAATCGGAAGTGTACAGCAGAAAGAAAATGTACAGTATGTGATAATGTAGAAAACGAGACAGCAGATGCAACAGCAACGGTAGTACGGGAAAAGAGCTGTACATTACCGGAATTAACAACATACAGTGTGACATTTGGAAATTCTGCTTTTGGAATCCAAACAAAGGAAAATGTACAGACGGCAGAAGCCACAGGCCATGATCTGAAAGCAGTCAAGAAAAAAGACGCCGGCTGCACAGAAGATGGACACGAAACATACTGGAGATGCCAGACCTGCAAAAAGCTTTTCTCAGACGCAGCAGGAACCGCGGAAATCAGCAATCCGACAGTGATTAAAGCAACCGGTCATAATCTTGAAAAGGTAGAAAAGAAAGACGCCGGCTGCACAGAAGATGGACACGAAACATACTGGAAGTGTAACACCTGCAAAAAGCTTTTCTCAGACGCAGCCGGAACCGCAGAAATCAGCAATCCGACAGCGATTAAAGCAACCGGTCATAATCTGAAAAAGGTAGAGAAGAAGGATGCTACTGCTACAGAGGAAGGAAACAGCACATACTGGTTCTGCGATAAATGTAATAAGTATTTTAGTGATGCAAAAGCAGAAACTGAAATAAAAAAGGAAGACACAGTGCTTGCAAAACTTTCTACAGTAAACAAAAAGGAAACAGAGGCATCTTCAGCAAAGACAGCTAACGCAACAAAGGTGACCAGTACAACGAATAAAACAACGAAGTCCTCTCCAAAAACTGGCGACAGTACAGATGTGCAGTTATATGTGATTCTTATGCTCGTTTCAATAGGTGCTGCTGCAGGAGCTGGCGCTAAGAGAAAGCTTAAGACCCAGCGGTAATGATTTTAAAGAATTAAATTTAAAATAACTTCTATATAACGAAGGGACTGTCTATTCTCGACAGCCCCTTGTTTTTGTTTTATTTACTTTTCTTCAGAATCCTTGTCTGAAGCGGCGCCATGACTTCGCTTTCAGCTCCGTAGAGCAGTTCATATTCTGCCGGAACAGCAACGGTCTGTGGCTTACGCGCGTAGTTCTGGATGAAGAGGTATTCTGTGTCATCACTTTCTCTGACTGTTACTGAAACACCTTCCGGAATAAATTCGACTGGTGATTTCAGTCCGGCTTCTGCTGCTACTTTGCCATAGAAATCCTGATAGAATCCAAGTTCCATATCAGCGCATACATAGTATACATGGCCTTTGCCGAATGCTTTGTGTATCAGTACCGGATATCCCTGATAGAAGTCTTCTCCATAACGCATCAACACTTCCGCATCGGAAACCTCGACCAGTTCACAGAGGTTTTTGCAGGTATATACGTTGCTGATTCCAAGGTGACTTCCTGCCTCTGGAATCGCATGGTTTTCTTCCCAGTCATACAGCGCATCGATTTCTGTGCTGCGGATTCCGGCTGCATCCATCAGACCATACGGAGTTCCGCCGAGAAAACATCTATCAGTACCGTCAACCAGCCCTGACCAGTAGGAAAGTACCAGAGTTCCGCCGTTTTCTACATAGGCACGGAGTTTTTCTTCGTATCCGTCTTTAAACATATATGCCATCGGAGCTGCCAGAACTTTGTAGTCTGCAAGGTCATGTTCCATCGCGATAATATCTACATTCAATCCCTGTTCTCTCAGCGCGCGGTAGTTCTTCTGTACGTTTTCGTGATAATGCATATCTTCATTTCGCGGTCCCTGTACATCTGCGATCGCCCAGTCATTTTCACGGTCATAAAGTACCGCTGCCAGAGATTTCATGTTAGTTCCAACCGTTTCCTGAATCTGTTCCAGAGCTTCTCCAACCTCTGTCACTTCACGGAAAACACGGGTATCGTCTTTACCGTAATGATCGATCACCGCACCGTGGAATTTCTCTGAAGCACCCTGACTCTGACGGAGCTGGAAATACAAAACACTGTCTGAACCGTGAGCAACTGCCTGAAGAGAAGCAGCCAGAAGCATTCCCGGTTTCTTAAGTTTATTGATCGGTTTCCAGTTCGTTGCAGACGGGCAGGATTCCATAAGAATGAACGGAGCCTTCTTGATGCTGCGCATCAGGTCATGCTGCATCGCCGCATCAACGGCTGTGACATATTCTTCTTTTTTGTGCCATCCCGGATAGTTATCCCAGGAGACAATATCGAGAACATCTTTGAATTTCTTATAATCCAGGCCGTCATAATCATACATCAGGTTTGCCGTTACAGGCAGTTCTGAACCACCCTCACGGATTGCATCTACTTCATTTTTGATAAAGTCGATCGTCTGGTCTGTCACAAAACGTTTCCAGTCAAGTTTCAGAGCATGAAGTTCATTTTCACCTTTTGTGGACGGACTTTCAATCTGATCAAAACTGTTGTAGATATGACTCCAGAATGTGGTACACCAGCGTTTGTTGAGATTTTCAATCGTACCATATTTCTCTTTCAGCCACTCTCTGAACTTCGCCTGACACAGTGGGCAGTGGCATTCACCGCCAAATTCATTGGAAATATGCCACAGCATAACTGCCGGATGTTTGCCGAATCTTTCGGCTAACTTCTTATCGATCGCATGGACCTTTTCTCTGTATACCGGAGAGGTAAAGCAGTGGTTATGTCTGCCACCGAAGAATCTTCTTGTTCTGTCCGGATCCATACGCAGGACTTCTTCGTATTTGTCTGCCATCCATTTTGGTCTTGCACCTGACGGGGTTGCAAGGATGGTATAGATTCCCTCTTTATAAAGATTATTGATGATTTCTTCAAGCCAGTCGAAGTTGTATTTTCCTTCTTCCGGTTCAAGAACAGCCCATGAAAAAATTCCTACAGACACTGTGTTGATATGTGCTTTCTTGAAATATTCAATGTCTTTCCGGAGAATATCCGGGCGGTCAAGCCACTGCTCCGGATTATAATCTCCACCATGAAGATAACGTCCGTATTTAATCTGTTCAGCCATTTTTTCTCCTCTTAAAGTCCTTTAAATACAAAGGAAAATTCCATTTTTTTGTCGGTCTTCAGCAAATATTCTTCATGTGTACGAGCGCCCCAGCTGTCATCGCCGCCGACTCCCATCTGGTCTTTTGCCACGCGTACAACCGTATAATGAACTTCCGGAAGCTCATATGGATGCATTGCATTTTCCATCTCATGTGGAGTGTATGGAAGTGCGGAGAACATCATCGGTCCGTTGTTTTCATCCATCTCAAAGAGCATTCCTCTGCCCTTGCGATCAGTTACTTTTGCCCAGCGGACTTCTTCTTTTGCACCACATTCCTGTGGAACCATATATCTCGCCATGTTATCTGCAACTTTGTTTGCGTAGATGCCGAGTTTTGCACCTTTTTTACGATCAGAATAGGTTTCTGTCTCACCAAGTCCATACCATTCTACGCGGTCATAATCTGCATTGAATTTGAAGATTACACCAAATTCCGGCATATCTCCGAGTTCTTTAACCGGGTCATAAGTAAGCGTTGTTTTTACTCTTCCATCCCCGAATACTTCATAGGAAAGCCTGCATTCACTGGTCGGTGTAGTCGGCATAAGGTATGTATAAGTTACCTTTACAGTCTTTTCATTCACTTCTACTTCCGGTACATTTCCCGGGCCATATGGTCCCTTGCGGAAGTCCTTGTGACTTAAATACATGCTGGCAATTTTCCACTGTCCATAACGCATTCCCATAAGATTTCCACAGTCGTTGTCTGTTGGTGCACGCCAGAAATTCGGTTTCGGAATTGCCTCGATCATCTCTTTTCCGGCATATTTATAAGATGCCAGACCACCGTTTAATACGGAGAAAAGCACTTCAAAATGGGCACCTCTGACGCCGATATTGTGTGTGCTGCGAATCACTTCTACCCCTTCAGGGCATGCCTTTTTCGGTGCTTCTACCTTATATATATACTGTCCGAAAGCAACTTCATGTCCCGCTTCTGCCCATACTTTATCCTCTTTCAGATGGAATGAAACAGTTACTGCATATTCGCCTGGTTTCTCTTCTTTTGCAAGAGGAAGTGCATAAACTTCTTCACTTAACGGAGCAACTGCTGTCGCAAGAGACGCTTTACGGATCACTTTACCATCCTTCGCAACCGTAACTTTGCAGTCAAAAATATCTGTATTTACAAACAGGTTCTTGTTGATGACTTTTACGCTGTCTGCGCTGACTTCTGCAGTGATGTTCTGGTAATTGAACTTCACTTCCTGCATCTTCGGAGAAGCATCTCTGTTTCCGCCGTATGCAATACCATTTCCACTGAAATTATAATCGGTCGGACGTTCTCCGAAGTCACCGCCGTATGCCTGAAATTCTTTACCGTAGCGGTCTTTTTTGTAGATAGACTGGTCAATATAGTCCCATATAAATCCGCCCTGATACTTCGGCTCCGTGTCTGTCAGATCGGTATATTTGTGCATTGCACCACAGGAATTTCCCATTGCATGTGTGTATTCACAGCAGACAAACGGTTTTGAGTCGTCCTTTGCAAGGAATTCTTTGATTGCTTCTACAGACGGATACATCTGGCTTTCCATATCACTGGTATCGTTGTATCTGCGGTCATGGCAGACTCCTTCATAGTGGACCAGGCGGGTCGGGTCTGCCTTATGGAAGAACTGTGACATTTCAAAAATATCCTTTCCTCCGAAGGACTCATTTCCGCAGGACCAGATCAGGATCGCTGCATGATTCTTGTCTCTCTGATACATGGAGTTTGCACGGTCAAGCATCATATCCAGCCATTCCGGTTTGTCATGAGGCACGACATAGGTATAGTCTTTTGTAAACTCTGCGATATCCCAGGAACCATGAGATTCCAGATTTGTCTCATCGATCATATAGATTCCATATTCGTCACAGAGCCGATAGATCAGGGAAGCATCCGGATAATGACAGGTACGGATTGCATTGATATTGTTCTGTTTCATGATCTTAAGGTCTTTGCGAAGCTCTTCTTCGGAGACATGACGTCCGCTTACAGAGCTGAATTCATGACGGTTCACACCCTTGAATACGATACGTTTGCCGTTCAGTGTCATAATTCCGTCTTTCATCTCGAAACGACGGAATCCAACTTTCTGCGGAATCACTTCCTGAAGTTCACCGGACTCGTTATATATCTCCATTGTCAGATCATAAAGCTGCGGATCTTCTGCACTCCAGAGTACCGGATTTTCTACTTTCCATGCGTAGATTTCTTCGCCATCCAGTGCTTTTTTGTCTTCAATTACAGTCTCTCCATCTTTGGAAAGTGTAATTTTTACTTCACCTTTACCCCATGTATTTGTTCTGATCTCAAGTGCTGCTGCACTTAAAGTTTCATCCGGAATTGCACGGATCTGAAGGTCATAAACATGGACTTCCGGTACTGTATAAAGATAAACATCTCTGTAGATTCCGGAGAAACGGAAGAAGTCCTGATCTTCGCACCAGCTGCTTGCTGTCCATTTGAATACCTGTGCTGCAAGTTTGTTTTCACCTTCTTTTACATACTCGGTCAATTCAAATTCTGACGGTGTAAAGGAGTCCTCACTGTATCCGACAAAATGTCCGTTGAGCCATAATGCAATGCCACTCTCTGCTCCCTGGAAAGAGATAAAGAGACGTTTTCCCTGCATTTTCTCCGGAACCTCAAAGTATTTTACATAGCTTGCAACCGGATTAAAATGCTCCGGAATCTCACCCGGATGAATGTCCTCATGACCTTCCCACGGATACTGTACGTTGGCATACTGCGGTACATCATATCCTTCCATCTGGATATGTGCAGGTACACGGATATCATCCCAGTCTTTGCAGCAATATTCTGTTTTTTCAAATTCCGGAATCGCACTTCCATAGTTACGGGCATAGTGGAATTTCCAGATTCCGTTGAGATCATAACGGAAGGAAGTCTCTTTTTCCTTCGCTTCCTCTCCATCTCTGTAATATGTATGGTCAGAATGTGCATCCATTCTTCCGTCTTTGAAATACTGCGGATCTTTTACTAAAGAATAATCAAAAGTTTTCATTCTTATCCTCCTGTTGTTAGATTTTGCAAAAAAAGGATGCTACATAATCTGTACGGGACATATTATGCAATATACCCACTGGACCACGCAGCATCCTTATTTTAAATTTCGTTAATGTCTTATCATGCAGGCATGAACGACATTTTGACCTTTTAACCCTGGTGTTGCACTTTACTTAACTGCACCTGTGATACCTTCAGCAAACTGTTTCTGCAGTACGAAAAATACAACCATTGTCGGGATAGAACAGAATAATACGCCGCACATCAGCATACCATAATCTGTTACATAACCGGTGATCAGGTTGGCGATCAACATTGGCATTGTCATCGCTTTGTTATCAGTCATAATTACCTTCGGCCACAGGTAAGAGTTCCATGCATTCATAAAGGTAATAACTGCTGCAGCTGCATATGTGGATTTCATAGTAGGAACGAACATCTGGAAGAAGATTCTTACTTCACTCAGTCCATCAATACGAGCTGCTTCGATAATATCCACAGGGAAAGATCTTGCGTTCTGACGGAACATCATGATCATAAACGGTGTAGAAATAATCGGAAGAATAAAACCAATTGCTGTATTCAGGAGTCCTGCTTTGGAGAACATCTTGAATAACGGAACCATAGTTGCAACCTGCGGAACCATCATAGCAAGCAGCAAAATAGAAAACAGTCTGTCTTTTCCTTTGTCATGGTATACTTCAAATCCATATCCTGCGATAGAACAGATAAGCAGACAGATCACTGTAGTAAGGATCGCATAGAAGAAAGAGTTTCCAAGTGCTCTCCAAAGTGGCTGCTGTGCTGTCAGATTATTGAAGTTTTCCACAAAATGACTTCCCGGAATAATTCGTCCACGGGATACATCTGTTGATGTATTAGTTGCGGCTGAGATCATCCAGTATAACGGAAATACCGAAATAAATGACACGATGATCAGAAAAATATATGTAGGAATCAATCTTCTCTGAATGGCTGATTTGTTTTTCTTAGTCACGTGTATCACCTACTTTCAAGTTGATAAATGCAAGTACAGCTACCATGATAAATATGATAAATGACATTGCTGATGCATATCCAAAGTTCGGTACGTTAATAAAGCATGTGTTGTAAATATAGTGGGACATTGTGATTGTGGAGTTTGCCGGTCCACCTTTTGTCAGGTTGACAGACTCATCGAACAACTGCAGTGTACCATTGATTGACATGATGAAAGTCATGATAATTGTCGGTTTCAGAAGCGGAACAGTGATCTTCCAGAATGTCTTCCAGCCGTTGGCACCGTCGATCTTCGCTGCCTCATATACGGAATATTCAATATTCTGAAGACCTGCCAGATAGAATACCATGTTGTATCCTGTCCATCTCCAGATCAGCGCCAGGATGATTACGATCTTTGCACTGGTTGAATTACCGAGGAAGTTATAGCCGGTTGATAAGATTCCAAGTTTGATCAGAATACTGTTGATAAGACCGTCTGTAGCAAACATGGAACGGAAAATCAGTGAGTAGGAAACCAGAGATGTTGCACATGGAAGGAATACACATGTACGGAAAAATCCTCTGAATTTCAGGTCTTTGTTGTTCAGAAGCTGTGCCAGAAGAATCGCAAGCACAAGCATGATCGGCACCTGAATGATCAGGTAAAGGAAAGTATTTGCAATAGACTGCTGAAATACTTTATCTGCCAGAATACGTTTGTAGTTACTGAAAATTGGCTCTGCAAATCTCATATTTGCGCCAGCGCCCGTCTGTAAAGAAATGATGAACGCACGAATCATCGGATAAAAGCTCATAACTGCGATCATGATAGACGCAGGTGCAAGGAATAACCAGCCTGCAGCTCTCTGTTTCGCAACCAGAGTCATGCCTTTTTTCTTGGAATTCACAGGAACTCCCCCTTTCAAAACTTCAACGTAAGACAGGGGACTGCAAGCAGTCCCCCGCGCTCACTTTACTTACTACTTAGTTCGATTTCACTTAAATATTCAGGACCAGATTACTCTGTCATCTTGAATGCAAGTGTATCCTGTGCTTCCTGAAGAGCATCTTCTACAGATGTTCCATTTACGATATTAACAACTGCTGTGTTGACGCATTCTCTTGCTTCATAGTGATATGGTGTCTTTGTGAACTCCGGAATATGTGAGGAGTATTCTACAATTGTTGAGAAGATTGGCTGTCCATTGAAGAATTCGTTTGGCTCATTGTAAACTTCAGATTCACCAGCCGGCAGATAACAGGAGATTGCACCTGATACCGGAAGGATTGCATCATAGAAGTCTGTGCTGGAACCAAATGTACTTGCAAGGAAGTCTTCTGCAAGTTCTACATTTTTGCAGTTGGATGTAATGTACCAAGAAGATCCACCGTTGTTAGCATAGTTTGTAGCTGTGTCAACGTCATCAACCTTAGGCATTGTTGTGATTTCCCAGAGACCTTTCTGATCTTCTGTAGCCATCAGAGTAGCTGTGATCCAGTTACCATTTACGATACCGGCTGCCTCACCGCCTGTGATTGTTGCGATGTATTCATCCCAGTTGTTTACAAGTTTAACAACATCATTTTTAACGAGATCTACATAAAGGTTGATGCATTTTTCTGCAACATCATTTCCAACGATGTAAGCTTCGCCGTCTTCATTTACGAAGTTAGCTCCGCAGGACTGCATCATCATCATCAGAGTGTCGCCGCCTGTAGCTTCGCTTGTAAGGAGGTATTTACCGGTCTTTTCATGAACATCTTTACCGATTTCCATAAATTTGGACCATGTGATATCTGTCAGATCATCCAGTGTATATCCTGCTTCGTCAAGGATATCTGTACGGTAGCATGCGATAACAGCACCATTATCAAACGGAACACCATAATGTGTATCATCTACCATAGAGTAGGACTGTTTCAGTTTTCCGAAATCATCCCAGTTGATATCCATATCTTTCAGATCTGTGAAAGCATCCGGGTAGCTCTTCAGATATTTCTGATAGCTGTTGTCCTGCATCAGAACGATGTCCGGAAGTGTGCTGTAGTCACCAGCGTTAGCTGCTGTTGTAAGTTTTGTCTGGCAGTCATCAGAAGATGTTTCGATAATATCTACTGAGAATCCTTCGTGATCTTTTGCATACTGCTCACCAGCCATCTGCATAGATTTGATATTGAAGTTCTGGTCCCATGCCCATACGGTTAATGTATTGTCATCTCCGGAATCAGCGGAAACAACTGTAGCTGTTCCTGCAAAAGACGCTGCCATAACGCCTGTCAGTAATACTGCAAGTAATTTTTTTTTCATGAATGTGTCCTCCTTTTATTAAGCGTATTCTCTTTTCCGAATTGCTTATGAACCAATTATAGCATCCCGTTTTTTGATATAGTTTGCATAACCGCACATATAATGTGCATTTTCAACCATTTTATCTATTTTGCACTATGAATAGCCTTTGATTTTGTATTTTTTGTTCGTTTTTCGTATTTTGTCGTTTTTCCTCATATCATTTTGATGAAAAAAATCCTCTCTTTTCGACATTCTGTACACTTTTCTTGTCGACAAGAGAGGTCTTTGTTCTTATTTCATAAATTTTTCATTCATTTTTTGTACATATTTCACATAATTTCAAAGAAATTATGCAAAATAGACTTTTTCAGGATGTTGTGTCTTCATCGTATGAAGCATCTCTTCTGTAAGATCCAAAAGCAGTTTAATCTTGCGTCCATCTTCTTTGATGATCATTGTATAGTACGGAATATTATCATCATAAGAGGTATAGTCAAATTTTTTCAGCTGTTCCGTGCCGCCGTTTTTCTTGTATTTCGCAACACTTTCGTGCCAGTGCGGTGCAGTTACTTCCATGTTTTTTAATTCCAGTACATGCGCAGTCTTGCGGTATTTTTTGCCATAGATCACGTCGATGCTGAGTGTATCATTTTCCAGGGTGTACTCATAATCCTTCTGGCTGAAAATATCAAATACAAAATATAGCGCAGCAAGAAGAAATCCTGCCAGCATAAAGGATTGGGATATTGCGATTCCCATGATCACAAAAATCACCGCAAACAAAATCATTACTTTCCGGAGAACTCCGGACATACTTTTTTTCTTTCGGGAGACCTGCTCCACAATCTTATAGTCATACATATAAATGGTTCCTTTCTGTTTTTTACCATCCTTTTTCTGAATGAATGTCAAATCGCAGAAGCTGCTGTTCATAGCTTTCCGGACGTTTCCGCCATTCGAGAGGGGTGACTCCCATCAGCTGTTTAAAGTTTCTGTTAAATGTCGAATTTGTCGTAAACCCACATTTGTGAGCAACATCCGCAACCGGGGCATCTGTGGTCTCCAGAAGTTCACATGCCGTATAGACACGTACGGTATTAATATATTCCAATGGGCTCATCTTCATGCAGGAAGTAAAAACTCTCCGGAAATGCGTCTCGCTGATATGACATATATTCGCCAGATCCTCTACTTTTATATCCTCCATGTAATGATATGACACGTAATCCAACACACGGGTAACCATATTGGTAAGCTTACCGGCATCTTCCGCAACCTTGTCTTCTCCTGAATCTCTGTTTAACCTGGCAATTTCTACCAGAAGTGCTGCGAGCACTCCCTTCGCCTCCTCAAGAAAAAATTCTTCACCATCTCTCATAATATCCATGATCTTGCGGATTTTTTTCGAGATAGATAAATTCTCCTTCTCTTCAAAAAACAAAGCCCTGGAATAGATACGCTGAATTACCTTTTCCGCCTTGACCGGATTATCCAGAAATTTTTTCATAAATCCTTCAACGTCTATAAACAGATATTCCCATTTACTGACCGTACCGATATCACTGTTCGTTGTATGCGGATAGTTCGGCGGAATCACCGTAACGATGCCTCCATAGAAACGTTCTTCCTCTTCGCCTAATATCATATGTCCATCGCCACCATAGCAGTACCCGATCTCAAGATAATTATGAAAATGCAGATAGTCTACGTCATTTCCATAATTCTGGACCCACTTCTGCCCAAGCAGAGCCAGAATCGGGCTTCCCGCTGACATCTGGTAATATCGGAATTCCATCTTCGGTTTTCTTCTTTTTTTTGCCATTTGAGTTCCCCGTTTCAATTCAAGTCGAACATTTATCTATTTATTGTACTATATATTTCCCAACAAAAAAAGATTACCGTCATAATTCGGCAATCTTTTTTTATCGAAAAATCTCGATTCATTTTATTTATTTTTATTAACCAGTTCTCCGATCACATAACATACCGCAGCAACTGCCATACCGTTGATAGAAGCGATTCCCCAGGTTACCACGTTTGCCACGATTGCACCAAGGATCACGCCTGCTACGGCAAACCAGTTGACAGTTACCATCTTGACTGTATCCGTATCATAGGCTTTTTTGTTCATAAAATAAGAAAGTACAAGAATAATTCCAACCGGCGGCAGTGTACAGTTCAGGATATTCAGCCATCCGCAGAAGTTGTAATACAGCCATACAGAAAGCAGCGTTCCGATAACACCTGAGATCAGAACCATCGGTTTCTTTCTCTTATTGAAAATGTTTGCAAGACCAAGTCCTGCTGTGTACAGAGCATTGTCATTTGTTGTCCAGATATTTAATCCAAGAACCAGGATCGCAAGGTAAAACAGATTCAGACGAATCATAACCTCAAAAATATCATTTCCGCCAACAAAAATATAAGAGATTGCTCCAAAGAAAAACATCAGGGAGTTTCCGATAAAGAAGGCAACTACTGTTGCGATTGTTCCCTGTTTACCATTTTTTGCAAATCGTGTGAAGTTCGGTGTTGCAGTTCCTCCTGATACAAAAGAACCAATCGCAAGCCCCGCACCGCCGATCACACTCAGAGAACCACTGGATTTGGCAAACTGATCTACAATCGTTCCATCACCCTGTCTTACTGCCATGATCATTGCAACTGTTCCAAGGATTGCAACAAGCGGCACTGCAATATAACTGATTATTGTAAGAGACTTGATTCCAAAATATGCAGATGCTGTCATACATGCTCCCGCGATCAGAATCAGCCCCCATTCTACTGCTGTGCTTCCGCCAAAAAGTTCACGCGCAACAGGAATCGCAAACATTGCAATACCTACGCCAAACCATCCAATCTGTGTAAAGCTTGTCAGCGCTGAAGAAATATAAGAACCTTTTTCTCCAAATGCTCTCTTGGAAAGCAAGTCAAGACTTAATCCTGTCTCTGCTCCCACATAACCAAGCAGACCTGTATAAACACCAAGGATCGCACCGCCCAGAAGAAGTGCCTTAATAAATCCCCAGAAATCAAGTCCTGCTGCCATTTCCTGTCCAACCCACATGCTTGCTGAGAAAAATGTAAATCCAAGCATGATCATAAACATTGTTACAAAACTGCGTCTGCTCCACTTCGGTACTGCACATTCCGCATAATCGATATCTACAGTTGTGCCACTCGCCTGCTGTACGCCGTTTCCTGTTCTCATTTTTTCACTCATCTTTTCTCCCCGTTTCCCTTAGTCCAGAATGTATTTACGCAGTGCACCGGTAAATTCACCGATTCTCTGCTCTGCGAGTTCCTTTAAAGTGATATCCTTCATACTCTCGATATAGCCCAGTTCCTGACGATACAACCATTTTGCATCAGCCGGACGAACTTTCTGGTAATGGTTTGCTTTTACCCAGTCTTCATAACTGATCGGGGTCGGATAGCCAAGTTTCTCATCCAGAAGTTCCTTGAAGTCAATCTTATCAGATCTTTCTTTGATTCCTTCCCAGAATTCCAGAACCTCTTCTACATGCTCATGGATCTCATAACGTCTTGCACCACCATCGTAGATGATACATTTCTCAAAAAGAGGACTGCACATGGAGAGTGTCTCTCTTCTGAATTCAGGCGCAACGATACCGCCCTTCCAGTAGAAGTCTACATCCGGAAGATTGATTCCTGAAACACCTTTATCCTGATATGTGCTGAAAATCCCTTCATAATAAACAGTGATAAAGCCTTCAAACTCCGGCCAGAACTCACGGATCTCTGCAGTAAGCTTTTCAAGAATATCAATTCCTTTGGTTCCGCCGATTGTAAAAATAATAATATTGCGGAGTCTTGCACCATGATCTCTGTAAAAATCAGTCACATAGCGAAGGCAGTGGATCAGAGTCTCTCCACTTGCAATGATGTCACCGATCATCAGTGTACTGTCCGGAACCATTGTAAGCTTACTGTACTTGATTTCCAGGCCTGCGATCTCTTCTTTTTCAAATACACGCTCGCTGGAAAGAAAGCTGATATCGTGAACACGGATATGCTCTCTGTAGCATGCCTCTTCCAGAGGATAGTTTAAAGCTCCTCTTAAAATAGATAGAATATTTGCTGTCGTAACCTTTTTCTGCTCCTTCAGATAATAAAGCATCTGAGAAGTAGAGGACACCAGGCAGTTATACACCTCATAACCTACGATCTCCGGTGTATTCAGAAGCTTTCTGGACTCCGCCTCAGAAATCACGTAATACTCATTTTCATACTCTCCGCCTTCAAGTCGATAGCATGCAACGCCCTGCTCATCGAACTCCGGCACCAAAACAACATCATCCCAGTTTTTCATTTGTACCTTTTCCCTTTCCTCTACATTTATGTTCATATATCTTAGTTACTGTTCATAACACATCTACAAAAGAGTATGATGAACCGCCCGGAATGTCAAGTAGAAAAAGCATTTCCGGCCACTTTATTCAGGAGTAATTTCCTATTACATAAAAAAGATCTCTCTGCCATCACTGGCATTGAGATCTTTTTTAGTTCCAGTCTTCTGACCGGTTTTATATCGCTCCCAGAATTTCTCTGGCATTGTTGATCCGTTCTTCGGATGGTGGTCTGACACCTTCCAGCGGATAAGGGATTCCGAGCTGTTCCCATTTAAAAATACCAAGCGTGTGGTACGGAAGCACTTCGACTCTCTCCACTGTTTTCAAAGTATGGATAAAATCTGCAAGCCTGTGGAGATACTCATCTTTATCGCTGCCTCCCGGAACCAGTACGTGACGGATCCACATTGGTTTTCCCATATCTGACAATTTCCGTGCCATTGCCAGGATATTCTTATTGGACTGTCCTGTAAGCTTGATGTGTTCTTCTTCGTCAATCTGTTTGATGTCAAGAAGAACAAGATCAGTATACTTCATAAGCTCCAGCCATTTGGAATAAAAAGGTTCTTTTTCTGTGTAAGGATTTGCACTGGTATCAAGAGTTGTGTGAACTCCTGCTGCCTTTGCCTGACGGAAAAGTTCTGTCAGGAAATCAATCTGGAGAAGCGGTTCTCCTCCGCTCACAGTGATTCCACCTTTGTTACCCCAGTAATTCTTATAGCGAAGAGCCTGTTCCAGAAGCTGAGACGGGGTGTACTGCTGCCCCTCTCCCATTTTCCAGGTGTCCGGATTATGGCAGAACTGGCAGCGCATTGCACATCCACTCAGGAATATCACATATCTGACGCCCGGTCCGTCTACTGATCCGAAGCTTTCCAGAGAATGGACATATCCTTTGATTTCTTCACTCATTATTACATTCTGTCGTGGCAGGTTCTGGCGATAACATCCAGCTGCTGCTCTCTTGTAAGGTCGATGAATTTAACTGCATATCCGGATACACGGATTGTGAAGTTTGCGTACTCTTCTTTTTCCGGATGTTCCATTGCATCGATCAGTTTTTCTTTACCAAATACATTAACGTTGAGGTGATGAGCACCCTGGTCAAAGTATCCATCAAGTACATGAACAAGGTTCTCTGTACGTTCTTCTTCTGTATGTCCCAGAGCATCCGGGTTGATGGTCTGAGTATTGGAGATTCCGTCAAGGGCATCTTCATAGTCCAGTTTTGCAACAGAGTTAAGGGAAGCAAGAAGTCCGTTCTGCTCTGCACCGTAGGACGGGTTTGCACCAGGTGCCAGCGGCTCTCCTGCTTTTCTTCCATCCGGAAGGGATCCTGTAGCTTTACCATAAACAACGTTGGATGTAATGGTAAGGATAGAAGTAGTAGGTTTGGAATCACGATAGGTATGGATGTGTTTCAGTTTCTCAAGGAATGTAGAAAGCAGTGTTGTTGCAATCTCATCTGCTCTGTCATCATCATTACCATAACGTGGGAAATCACCTTCTACGATGAAGTCTGTTGTGATTCCGTCTTCGTCACGAACAGCTTTAACTTTTGCATATTTGATAGCGGACAGGGAGTCTACTACGTGAGAGAATCCAGCGATACCAGTTGCGAAGGAACGGTCAACTTTTGTATCGATCAGAGCCATCTCTGCTGCTTCATAGTAGTATTTGTCATGCATGTAGTGGATCATGTTCAGTGTTCCAACATACAGATGAGCCAGCCAGTCCATCATCTTGTCATATTTAGCAACTACTTCGTCATAATCAAGATACTCAGAAGTAATCGGCTGATAGTTCGGTCCTACCTGCTGTTTTGTCTTTTCATCAACACCACCGTTGATAGCATACAGAAGGCATTTTGCAAGGTTTGCACGAGCTCCGAAGAACTGCATTTCTTTACCTGTCTCAGTAGCAGATACACAGCAGCAGATGCTGTAGTCATCGCCCCATACCGGACGCATAACATCATCGTTCTCATACTGGATAGAGCTTGTCAGTACGGAGATGTCAGCTGCATATTTCTTGAAGTTTTCCGGCAGTCTTGAAGAATACAGAACAGTAAGGTTCGGTTCCGGAGCCGGTCCCATGTCTTCCAGAGTGTGCAGGAAACGGAAGTCGTTCTTTGTTACCATGGAACGTCCATCCTGTCCCATACCTGCAACTTCCAGAGTTGCCCATACCGGGTCACCGGAGAACAGCTGGTTGTAAGAAGGAATACGTGCAAATTTAACCATACGGAATTTCATTACCATGTGATCAACAAGCTCCTGAGCTTCTTTCTCTGTAAGAGTTCCGTTCTCAAGGTCTCTTTCAATATAGATATCAAGGAATGTAGAGATACGTCCAACACTCATTGCAGCACCGTTCTGAGTCTTGATTGCTGCAAGATATCCGAAGTACAGCCACTGGAATGCTTCTCTTGCATCTTTAGCCGGCTGTGAAATATCATATCCGTAAGCTTCAGCCATAACTTTCATGCCTTTGAGTGCGCGAATCTGATCTGCGATCTCCTCACGAAGCTGGAAGTCATAACGTCTCATACCCTGACGGTCGCAAGCTGCGAAGTCTTTCTGTTTTCCTTCGATCAGAGCGTCGATACCGTACAGTGCTACTCGTCTGTAGTCACCAACGATACGTCCACGTCCATAAGTATCCGGAAGACCTGTCAGGATCTTGTTGTGACGGGCTAATTTCATTTCTGGTGTGTAGATATCAAATACACCCTGGTTGTGTGTTTTGAATTCATAGTTGTGGAATACGTCTTTGATCTTGTCACTTACTTTGTATCCGTAAGTTTCGCAGGCCTGCTCTGCCATTTTGATTCCACCGTATGGCATAAATGCACGTTTCAGCGGTTTGTCTGTCTGAAGACCAACAACTTTTTCAAGATCTTTGAGGTCTTCGTCGATGTATCCCGGGCCATATGCTGTCAGAGATGTAACAACCTCTGTTTCCATATCCAGAACTCCGCCTTTGGCACGTTCTTCTTTCTGCAGTTCCTGAAGTTTTCCCCACAGTTTGTTTGTTGCTTCTGTTGGTTCTTCCAGGAAGGAGGCATCTCCGTCATATGGTGTGTAGTTCATTGAGATAAAGTTACGAACGTCGATTTTTTCTTTCCAACGGTTTCCTTTGAAACCTTCCCACTGTGAAAAGTTTTTCATTTTTGCACCTCACTATAATATAATTTATTCCGCGTATGTCCCGTCTAACTTTTCTCACAAAAGAAAAATAAGACCGGAATCTTATTAGTTTCAAGTGAACACTCCCTTGTTCACGCTGCTAGTTTACACTATAGAAAGTACCAATGTCAATTCTTTAACGAATGCTTTTAATTTTGTACAATTTGTGGTGTCTTCTTGAAAGTAATCATCAATATATTGTATTGTTACAGGTACAATATTTCTTTTGTCAGATATCAGATCTTATTTTTTGCTTCTATAATGATGCTGCCTGTAATAACAGTTCCCGCTGCACCCATAAGGAAACAGTATTTTTTTCATGGAGTTTATATAGTCTTTTTCTGTTTTGGACGCTTTAAGAATATCCAGTGCTCTTCGCAGATTTCGGATATCTTTTTCCATAAAATCCGTATAATTTCCCCTGCCGACCAGTTTCAGGTGTGTGATGCCCGCTTCCTTAAGGCGATAAAGTGCACAAAGACCGCAGCCGCTTACTCCGGGGAGGTAGCCCGTATCGTCTTCTGCCGGAATTTCTATGGAAGGTGTTTCCTGTCCCGGAATGTCATCCCGGTCTGATGTTGTTTTACCACACGTTATATAGTCATTTCTCTGTGGTCCGTTTTTTATGCATGTAAGCAGATAAGGCACACGGCAAAGATATCCCATCTCATCGCAGTGAAGGGAATTACAGAATGCACCGGTAAACTGGCAGAGTTCATTCAAAGCAAATGCCTCGAACTCAAGTCTGCTCTGTAATGGTCTTACGTCTCGCTTACCTTCTGTATCTCCGACATTCTGCCTCCGCACATGTGTAATCACAGATTTCATGTCCTCAATTGTATTCTTCCTGTGAAAAATCACCCGTTTGAGCTTCATCTGCTGAAAAATGTCCACCATTCCGGTATTCACTTCCGCTGTCTCTCCGCTTAAATGAATCTCACAGTCGATATGCTGTTTTCGAAGATACAAGATCAGTGCCGGATCTGCGATAATGTAGCTGTCAAATCCAATTCTCATGCATTTCTTTATCATTTCTGCAATTTCCGGATACTGTTCCGGGATATAATAAAGGGCGTTAAACGTCAGATGCACCGGTTTCCCATACTCTTTCACCATTGCGGCAAGGATTTCCAGCTCTCCCAAAGAACCAATCTGCACATTATAAGAAAGGACTTCCCTGCGATTGAGCGGCATGACCGTCCCATATTTCTTTGTCCATTCGTATGGCACATAACCGCAAAAAAATTCATCTGCTCCGGCATGGACAAATCGTTCATATTCATCTATCGATCCTAAACCTGCAGTAATCTTCATTTGCATTTCCTCTCCATTATCGTATTTGTCATTTCTGTCCTTACCGATTTTATCCATTTCGTCTGAATCAATGTTTTTCGCTTATATCAACCCCAGCACAAACCGGTCGATTCCTGCTTCTTCCTTCTCTTTAAGTATTTCCGGGTGCATCAGAGTTTCCAGATCCAGCCCGAACAGCGAATTATATCTGCCGATCATATGCAGATGTTCCGGATATGTCAGCGTATATTTTTCACAAAAATGCGGACAGTTTTCTACAAAGCTCTGTTTCCCCCGCTCTCCTTCTGTGCAGATTGCATGAAGCGGACAGTACTGGGAAGTATTCGTCTGATAAAAAGGAAAATGCAGACTGTTTTTTCCTTTCGGAAAACGCTGATGATAACCACAGCTCTCCCATTCAAAGCGCTGAAATCCGCACTTCTCCCGTAGAAAATCTCTGTAAAAATCTGCATTCAGACTGTTTTCACTGTAAAATTCCAGCGCTCCTTTTTTGTATTTCATCCGGGGATCTTTTTTTCTTTTGTTGAGCAAAGTTCCCATGCACAGTTTCAGATGCGGGGTCTTTTTCACCATAGAGAGTACCGCCCAGTCATTTACCACAATTTCTACATCTTTTTGTTTTTCTTCGCACCAGTTATCCACCATACGAAGCATTTTTTCGGTGTTTTTCAACAGGTTTTCGCGTACATATGTGTATACAATCGTGATTGCCAGGCCCTCCCTGTATGCTTTATCAAGCAGAAATTTCAGTGTCTTTTCCTCTGGAAACAGCAGATGGCAGAACTGATTTCCGATGTAAAGCCTGTCCGGAACACACTCCTGTATCTCCCCGGAAAATGCAAAAAATGTCTGCTCCCAGTAATGTTTCATAAAATCCTGAATATTTTCTTCAAGGTACATCCTGTACAGTTCCGGGCGATCAAGCTCCAGTGCAAATTCCTGCGCTTCACACAAAACCTCTGCGAGTTTTGTTTCCGGGACATCCTGAAACCATATATTTTTCTGTTCTGTCAGATTTTTCGCGAAAATTTCATCTTTTTCTGCAGGATATCCGGTCAGTGCTTCAGCAAGCGCAGCATCGTCTTCTTCTGTTTTCAGATGAATATATCGGGTATAACGTCTGAGCAGTCCCTGTACTTCTTTTCGAAAGTCCTCCTGCTCTGTAAATACGGAATAAGTAAAATAAAACTTTTCTTCTTCTGGCTTTTCTATATGAAATTTCTGCAAAATGATTTCTCGATAATCAGATATTTCCCCATCGTAAAAACAGATTCTGAAGCTTTCTGTATTTTTTATATTTTTCTGATTCTTTGCCATCCGAAATCGGAAACCGTTTTCCGCAAGTTCTATGATGCGTATCTCATTCTGGTCTGCAAAACCTGCAAGCAGACCAAACGGAATCATAGATACTCCATTTATCATTTTCATTTCCCGGCTCCTCCTTTCAGACATACTCAAGCTTCTTCTTTTTCGTGTTGTACTGTCTCATGATTCCCGCAAATATAAGCAAGCTGCACAGACTGATCCATACTCCTTCACAAAGGAACGGGGTATGATAGGTCATCTGAACCATATGTTTCCCCGGTGTGAGATATATGCCTGAATACAACGTATTTATCTGATACAGGTTGGTTTCTTCGCCATCCACATATGCCGTCCATCCCTCACAGTACGGTATCGTGATACACAGCATCTGGCTCTCTTCATTTGTTATCATTCCGGTCATGGAATTTCCTTCAAAGGTCACGTCAGAAAGACCATTCTGTTTACATGCAGCGGTCATTTCTGAAAAATCTTTTACCGGCTGACAAACAATTCTGAAATCCGAAAAAGTATACGTTCCGGCGTTCTGAAAAGAGATTGTCATCTCCTTTCCGCCGCCTCTGTGGTATCCCATATTTGCAAGGAAATCCTTCACCCCACAGTAAAAATTATTTTTATCCGTCATATAGTGAATCGTCTTTTTATTGTTCTCATATTCTATGTTCAGATTGACCGCAGCCGCCTCTTCCAGTTCCTGCTTCTCTGATTGATAATCCATATCTTCCACAATCAGATATATTTCACTTTCATCCAGGCCATCAAACTTTAATGTAATACTGCCTCCATTCCTGCTGACTTTAAAACCATCTTCAAGAACTTTCACATCTTTTGATGATTCTACCTCATACGGAATCTCCTGATCTGTGTATTTCACAGATTCTGATGCCTCGTTCAGTCCCGTCAGTTCCTCGTCTTTATCAACCACACATACCTGCAGTGCAGCCTGCTGTTTTTCTGTGACTGAAAGTTTATCATAATCCTCTTTGTCCATATAACTGTCGTACACATAAGAAAAAGGAAGTGAGCTGCCAGACCGATACATTGCATAAGTATCATCTTCTTTTATCTTTTCTTCATATCCATAAGGAAGTTGCTCTTCCTTTCCCTTATAAACTGTAGTATATTCGCATCCGGCCAGCGCATTCAGCACAAACCGGCCGTCAAGATCTGTAAAGCTCTGCTCAAATGCCGTATTCAGATACATCTCTCGCATATATTCTGCTACAGCAGTATTCGTCGTACTGAAATAGAAATTTGTACTGTTTACGTTCTGTATACATCCACCATTACGAATATTTTTTTTGAAATTAATGCCTGCTGTATCCATCCGGACGTCAACTGCATTATCTCCACTCTCCTGCAAAAGACGGTTTGCATTTCCGGTTACCGTTTCCAGTACTTTACCAGACTCTGTACACTTCTGCGCCATATCTGCTCCAAATGAGGCATATCTGGCACAGGCATTCAGCAAAATTCCCGCTACAGTACAGCCTATAAGCACAAACATATACATTCCGTTCCAAGCTTTACGCAAGGAGACACGCAGCTGCAATATCATCAGTATCACTAAAAGGCAGCACCACACAAGCACAACTGCCGCAAAATTGCCCTTCTCACGGGATGCTGGCGGAAAGAGTGCAAGGAGCGTATATATAAGAAGCACAAAACAAAGCTTTATTTTTTCTTTGCGTGTCAATGTCTTAAGCTCCGGAAGCATTTTAACAGAAATCAGCGCCACCAGAAACGCCCAAACGAAGCTCCAGCGGTTTGATACATAAGTAAATCCGTTCAACACATGTCCTACATACGGAATTGCCAGAAAAGCCACAAGAAGCCCCGTTCCGATCTTCAGATGCAGATTTCCTTTTTTCATAAAAAGCAGAAACATGCTCAAAAGTGCCATTGACGAAAATCCCATAAGTGTATAATATCCGCAGTTATTAAACACAAAAGAAGCCAGAAACTGCTGATAATACTCCGCTGGATAGAGCAGCGGAACATAATGTGCAACGCTCATTCTGGATGAAGTCAGTATTGAAAGTGCATTCGGCAGAAACAAAAATCCCGCCAGCCCGATTCCCAGTACGTACAATGCAATAAATCTGATCAGCCATCCCACAAGTTCCTTCAGATGGATTTTATGAAAAATCATTACATATCGGAAAACTGCATAAATAAACATAAAAATTGACAGCATATAAAAGAAATAAAAATTGCTGACCGCCGACAGAAACACAGACAATACAAAAACTGCCGGTGATTTTCTCTCAAAAATCTTCTCAATGCCAAGAAGCAAAAGAGGAAGATAAATCATCGGATTCAGGAAAAACGGATGCATGATTCCTGTATATAAAGCAAAGTTTCCAAAGCAGTATATGTAGCTTCCCAGCAGGATATAAAATGGTCTGAAATTCCAGTGTCTGCAATACACAGAGAAGACCAGCCCTGCAAGATAAATCCTTAAAACGATCAAAAATGTATACAAATATTCCGTTTTTTCAGGGGATACAAATACTGCAAGCAAATTCAGCGGATCCCCCAGCACATAATAATTCATGGTAGTGATCACATCTGCCCCAAGCCCCAGCGTCATATCCCACTGTGGAATAATCAACTTATGGTTTATAAACAGATTATGCAGAATATCCCGAAGATAATTTCCCAAATATACAAGTGACATATAATGCTGAGCAATCCCATCTTCTCCATTGGATTCATAGACGAAGGATCTTCCATTTTTGATGAATATGCAGAATACCAGAAAGCTGAGTACTGCAAAAATCACTGTATACAGACTATAATAACGCAAACGTTCTTTTCTTTTCATTTTACTTTCCTGTCTGAAAATCCACAGAATACTCATCATTTTTCTTTATAACACAAATTTTTGCCATTTTTATCTGCCTCACTCTCATTTAATCGATTCTATCATTACTGCAACTGTTCAGCACCCTCACAGTTACTACCTGTCGGATAATTACCATTTACCTCATTATAATCTTCACTCCATCAACAATGCAACGGGATTCTGCATGTCTCTTTATGTTATCATCTTCATGGCAAAGCACCTCACGGAATACCATCTACAGAAAAAGGCCAGAACTTCTCGCTCTGGTCTTTTTCTTTCGTACATATTTTGTTTCCTGTGGAAATCCATCCAACAATATTGACTGAAACATGGAGATTCCCCTTATCAACCAGAACGGTTTTTGAATGTCAGACATGAGGCTGTTGCTCATTAAAGAAAAAGATATGTTCTGTAGAATTGTTACAACTTTATTTCTTTAATGGTAGCACGTTATGGTCTTTCCGTCTATAAAAACAGTTCGACATTATGTGACAAAAACCGCGCTATGTTTCTGGCTCAGGCTGATTATTTTACTTCGACAAGTTCAATCTTGAAGTTCAGTTCCAATAATCTTCTTGTCCTCAACTTCATATAACGGTCATACCATTTATCCAAAAAATCTTATTGCATTAATATAAGTAAGAAGACTACAATAGGTATAACAAAAAATAATGAAAGGTGCGCTGAGAGATGAACAAAGACAGATATTCAATTATATTTAACAGTAAAACAGGAAACACCAGAAAACTGGCTGATGCGATCCATGAGGCACTGCCGCAGGAAAACTGCGATCTTTTTGGTGCAGTTGAAGGAGACGTTCCTGCTTCAGAAACATTGTATATTGGATTCTGGACAGATAAGGGAAGTGCGGACAAAGCTACAGCAGAACTGCTGGCGAAGCTGAAAAACAGAAAAATCTTTCTGTTTGGGACAGCCGGATTCGGTGGCAGTAAAGAATACTTCACAAGCATCCTCGACAATGTCAAAAAGCTTATTGATGAGAGCAATACCGTGGTTGGAGAATATATGTGCCAGGGCAGAATGCCGGACTCTGTAAGAGAACGCTATATAAAGATGAAAGAACAGCCGGATCATATGCCAAATCTGGACATGCTGATTGAGAACTTTGACAAAGCGTTATCCCATCCGGATGCTGCCGATCTGGACAGACTCCAAAAAATGGTAACCGCTTAGAGGTTGCTTTTATTTGCCTGACAAGATATACTAATCTGAGCGACATAGTATGAATTGGAGGATTTTTACAATGAAAATTGCAGTTACTTATGATAACGGAAATGTATTCCAGCATTTTGGAAAAACAGAAAACTTCAAGGTTTATGAAGTAGAAAACAACAAGGTTGTTTCAAGCGAAGTGATCGGTTCCAACGGAACTGGACACGGCGCACTGGCAGGCCTTCTGGCAGAGCAGGGTATCAATGTTCTGATCTGCGGTGGTATCGGCGGAGGCGCTCAGACAGCACTCACAGAGGCTGGAATCGAGATGGTTGCCGGTGCACAGGGAAACACCGATGATGTTGTAGAAGCATATCTGAAAGGTGAACTGGTTTCTACAGGAGCAAACTGTGATCACCATCACCACGAAGAAGGGCATTCCTGCGGAAGCCATGAAGAGGGACATTCCTGCGGTGGAAGCTGCGGTGGATGCGGCGGCCACAAGAGCGATATCACAGGACCAAACGTAGGAAAAACCTGCCGTACACATTACAAAGGAACCTTCAACGACGGAACCCAGTTTGATTCTTCCTATGACCGCGGAGAACCACTGGAATTTATCTGCGGTGCAGGACAGATGATCAAAGGCTTTGATGCTGCCGTTGCAAACATGGAAGTCGGCGAGATCAAAGAAGTTCATCTGATGCCGGAAGAAGCTTACGGACAGGCAAATCCGGATGCCATCTTTACACTTGAGATCGCACAGCTTCCTGGTTCAGAGAATCTGGAGGTCGGACAGCAGGTATATCTGTCCAACCAGTACGGACAACCATTCCCGGTTAAAGTAGCCGCAAAAGAAGAAACAACGATCACTTTTGATGCAAACCACGAAATGGCAGGCAAAGAACTGAACTTCACAATTGAACTTGTGGAAGTAAAATGAATATGTAAAATAAAGCCTCCGCTTCAAAATCGCAAGATTTAAGCGGAGGCTTCTCTTATGTTATTTCAAACATTATTATACAATACTGCCATAAAATCCAAATTTTTTGTGATCACTGGTGCTGCATTTAGGAAGACCTTTCGTATTCCAACGCATACCCATCATATTTTTCCAGGTGTTCGATCCGGCAAGGAAAAATCCACTCTGGGCATCCACAATATACCACTTGCCATTAATGCGGATCTCATTCCACTGATGACTCGGATTAACAGCTTTGGAATTTGCATGTATATATTTGCACTTGACTCCGACTCCATCACAGAGCGCTTTCATGGCTCTGGCAAAACCTGAACACTGAGCTTCGTTGTAAACGAGGGCTCCCCATGCATTATTGGCATTATTGTACTGCCAGCCACGTCTCGCATAACTGCAGTTGCTTCTCAGATAAAGGAAAGCTGCAAGAGCCTTATCATACTCGCTCATTCCCTTTCGGATATAATTGGTCTTGAAGCTCTGAACAACTCTTCGAACCTGCATAAGCTGGCTGGAATTCAGCGAAGGGCCATAGACACTGTTGGCCTTGTAATTTCCACGCACAGTAGGACGTTTCAGTGATACCTTACGAACAGAGCTAAAGCTGCTGTAAATCTTTTTCCCGGATACAATGCTGTATGAACGAATTTTATACTTGTAGGTTTTTCCTGCTTTTACTTTTTTATCTGTATAAGCGAGAGTCGATTTTTTGTTAATTGTCTTTATTCGTTTCCATTTTTTTCCAGTGTATTTGTATATCTGGTAACCTTTGGCTTTTGGAGTGCAGCTCCAACAAAGTTTAACATTTTTGTTGTTATAAGAATGGCATCTTGTCACTACCGGAGCGGATAATTTGACTGTTGCAGAAACAACATTGGAGCTGATCGCAGGCCATGAATCTTCCCAGTCGCTCCGCATTACAAGCTTGTAGTAATAGCTGTGTCCTGCCTCTACAGTAGAATCCACAAAAACAACATCTTCATCTACACTGCAAGAATGAGAATAGCAGGTTATTTTGTCATTATCCCCTGATGTATACCAGTACTTTCCTCCATAAGAATCCGAATACCAGTAATTGGTTGAGATAAGCATCTGATCTAAAAGTACAAAGGTACCTCCCTGCGACGGGTCTCTGTCCGCACGATAAATCTGTACATAATCATACTGGCTTCCCTGAACATAGGATTCAATGTTGATTTCACTGCCGTTGGCATAGCAGCGGTTCAATTGTATCTTTTGTTCGAAGTCGGCCTTTACCGGTGATACTCCGGCGAAACATCCTATGATCAGAAATGCTATTGCAAAAATTAGAAATCTGCTCAGGATGGATGATACGGTAATAGGTTTCTTTTTCATACACGCTCTTCTCCTTTGCGTTAAATCTGATTATGCCTTTATTATACTCCTGGTTCTCCTCTATTGCATCTATAAAATCTCCCAGATTTTTTCACCCGGTGCCGGAATATGCACTTCCAGATTGAACAGGGACTTAATATCGATTTTCTTAATTCTTACTTGTTTTCTGGTTTAATGATTTGGATCAGTTGCTTATCAAGCATAATCGTACGATTCCACGGATTCAGAATCACCCCCTCGATTTCCGGAACAGTCATTGCTGCATCAAACAATTTCCCTATATCTGTCAGAAAAGTGGATTTTACCGATTCCGGGCCTTTCATCTCCTCATCAAAACTGGTAAACGCATACCACCAACACTTTCCATCTTCAGTCCGGACACTTTTTACTGCCATCTGAGTATTTCCGGGATTCATCTCCACAGCAACGATCACCTGTCCGTTTTCGTTCATTCTCCGCCGGATAACCGTAAGTACATGCGCCAGCATTTCCTGTGAAGTTTCTTTTTGTAATCCCAGAATTGCTTCTTCTATTTTTTCATTTCCTTTTAATGTCTCATCCTGTGATATTGCCATCTGAGTTCTCCTCTGAAAATATTTATTATTTATATTTTATGATACCATCACAAGAGTAAACGGGCAATATCGTTATGCACACTCTCTTGTCTTGACTTATACTTTTATAATGACGAATCCCTCAATTGCTATTATGAGCAATAACGGATTTTCTTGCCACCTCCGCTAAAACATGTCATAATTATCTTGTTTTTTAATTACTGAAAAAAGGATTTGATCAAAATGAAAACATACGAAGAATTACTTTCAGATATTGAAGAAGATATGGAGCTCATGGGTGCCTCACACATTGTTTATTCTGCGGAAGAAAACGGTGTCATCACAGATTATGATTACCTTCCGTCAGATCTCTGTATGACTTCCACCACTTTAAAGGAACTTCAGGAAAAACTTCATGAGCAGATGCTCTATGACAAAGCTTCCGCATACACTGCCGGAGCAGACAAAAATGCGCCAAAACTGGCTGTTATTTTTCCCGGCATCGGATATACTGCTGACAAACCACTTCTTTATTACACAACCCGTCTTGCAAAAAAACACGGCTATCAGATTCAGACCGTGTCTTATGGCGCGCTCCCTGAAAACATCAAGGGCGATTCTGCCAAAATGAAACAGGCATTTGAACTTGCATGTGAACAGACAGAACAGCTTCTGCACGACATTGACTGGAGTTCCTATGGCAGCATTCTTTTTATTTCCAAAAGCATTGGCACAGCCATATCTTCTGCCTATGCTTTCAGACATAATTTAAAGGTAAAAAGTATCCTGTTTACTCCACTGGCAGAAACTTTTTCATTTCCACTGCAGGGAAGTATCGCCTTTCACGGCACTGCCGATCCATGGGCCGAAACAGATTCTGTTCAGGCACTCGCAGCGCAAAAAGAAGTTCCTCTTTTCCTCACCAAAAATGCCAACCATTCTCTGGAAACCGGCGATGTACAGACCGATCTCTCCATCCTGAAAACTACAATGGATTGCGTGGAACGCTTTATTATCAATCCGTAAAACTGACTATACAGGCCATTTTGTAATAAGATCATATGGTTTTGCAAACATTTGTTCTATTTTCTCTTGCATTTTCGAACAGATGTTTGTATAATACAAATATGACCACCGCAATTGTAAATGAAAACTACACCACACAGGAGAAACTACAGATTCTTGCAGACGCGGCAAAATATGATGTTGCATGTACTTCAAGCGGTTCCAGCCGCCGGGGAAAGAAAGGAGAGCTCGGCAATGCAGAAGCATGCGGCATCTGTCATAGTTTTGCTGCAGACGGAAGATGTATCTCCCTTCTCAAGATCCTGATGACAAATCATTGTGCCTATGATTGCAAATATTGTATCAACAGATCCGGCAATGATGTAAAGCGCGCCACTTTTACACCTCAGGAGATTTGTGAACTGACCGTTGAATTTTACAAAAGAAATTATATCGAAGGGCTGTTCCTGAGTTCCGGTGTCCTGCGCAATCCTACCTATACTATGGAAAAAATGTGCGAGACGCTGCTGCTTCTCCGCACGAAGTACCATTTTAATGGCTATATCCACGTAAAAACAATTCCCGGCGCATCAGATGAGCTGCTTGCCGCAGCCGGTTATCTGGCCGACCGTATCAGTGTAAATCTGGAACTTCCTACTGAGGATGCTCTGCGTTCACTGGCACCAAATAAAACCATGCAGAACATCTTAAATCCTATGGGGAAAGTACAGAGTACGATTGCATCTCACCGGATGGCGCTCGGAAAGTCTGCATACATGGAACGAAGCCGTGGAAATCAGTTTTTAAACCATAGTATCTTTTCGGATAATTCCAAGAATAAATTCAAAGAAAAACTTAATGCGCAAAATACAGATGCACGGCTCCATGGCAGTTTTCACTCAGAAAAGAATCTTCAAAAAGCCTCTTCCTTTCCAGGTGAAAACAAACTCTGCAAACATGCTCTGACCTGGGAAAATGCCTGTCAGCTGGCTCCTCTCGACATGTCAGATCTGAGGCGCAGCTTCGCACCGGCAGGACAAAGCACCCAGATGATCATCGGCGCTACCGGAGAGAGTGACTATACCCTGCTGCAAACGACACAGGCATTATATCAGGGATTCGATCTGAAACGAGTTTTTTACTCCGCTTATATTCCACTAAATGACGATACCAACCTGCCTCAGCTCGGAACACCTCCACCACTTCTGCGTGAGCATCGCCTGTATCAGGCAGACTGGCTTCTTCGTTTCTATGGTTTTCAGGCAACGGAACTGTTATCTGAGTCTCAGCCAAACTTTAATGAACTGCTGGATCCAAAGTGTGACTGGGCGTTGCGCCATCTGGAACATTTTCCGGTAGAAGTAGAAACGGCCTCTTATGCCACCTTACTTCGTGTTCCCGGTATCGGTCCCAAATCAGCCAGCCGCATCACCTATGCCCGTAAATACGGACGCTTAACCTTCGAAAGTCTGAAAAAAATGGGTGTCGTACTGAAACGCGCACACTATTTTATTACCTGTGGAGGAAAGCAGATGTATCATACCCCCATCGAAGAGGCTTATATTACCAGACAATTAATTCATGTTGATACGAAGGATCTCTGGAAAATGCAGCATGCCAATGAGACATACTCTCAGATGACCCTTGCCGATTTCGGAATAGGATAAACATATGAAAGTATACACTTGCGAAGACCGCCTGACAGACATCATGACCTGTATTTACGACGCATGGTCGGAGGCTCTGCGGATTGGTCATAACCAGATTCAGATAAAAAAAGAACCTGTATTTCAGCAGACATTATTTGATGAATACATTCATATAGATGGAGACTTCTCCAAAGCAGAAAAAGTAATCCGTTCCATCCGCAGAAACATTTCCGAGGAAGCATACCTGAACGTTTACTATGCCACTTTGTGTGCCGATGAGGACTCTCTGCAGGCAATCTATAACTTTTTGCGTGTGGGTTTTGCAGTCGGAAACACCGTACTTGGACAATATACCAATCCACATGTCATGAAACTCCTGGAAATTCGCCGCAGAGTATCGAATGAGGCACACCATTTCCGCGAATTTGCCCGTTTTCAGAGTCTGGATTCTAAAGTTTATGTCAGTCATCTGGAGCCCAAAAATGACGTGATCATGTTGGTCGGAAACCATTTCTCAGACCGTATGCCCTCCGAACACTGGATGATCATTGATGATAACCGCAAGACGGCCTGTGTACACGTAAAAGACGGCGAAAACTATCTGCGTTACCTGACAGACGAAGAATTCGAAACTCTGCGCCAGACAGAATCCTATGAAGATGAATATACAGATATGTGGAAGACCTTCTTTCATGCGATCAGCATTGAACAGCGCAGGAATTATATCTGCCAGAGAAATCTTTTTCCACTCTGGAAAAGGAAACATGCAGTGGAATTTAAGCCCTGAAAAAGTTAATGCCGGGCATTATGCCCGGCACCGGTTTATAAATTATTCTTCTGTATATTCTTTAATCAGTGCAAGAAGGATCTCCACACTCTTTTCCATTCCTTCTACACTGATGTGTTCATAAGGTCCATGAAAAGCATGGCCTCCTGTTCCGAGATTTGGACACGGCAGTCCTTTAAAACTCAACTGGCAACCATCTGTACCTCCACGAATTGGAAGAACAAGCGGCGTTACACCTGCTGTCTCGCATGCTTTCTTTGCATGATCTATCAGGTGCATATGCTCTTCCACGATTTCTTTCATATTGCGGTACTGATCGGTGATCTTGAGTGTTACCGTACCTTCGCCCCACTTTTCATTTAAATTTTTCTCAATCAGACGGAGTGTCTTTTTTCTCTCCTCAAACCCTGCTTTATCATGATCCCTCACAATATAATTAAGCTTCGCTTCACCAACTTCACCCTGCATACTGATCAGATGATAAAATCCTTCATAATCTTCCGTTCCTCTCGGTGTCTCCATAGACGGCAGACAACTATTGATTTCCATTGCAACCAGGCTGGCATTGATCATTGTATCTTTGCCTTCACCCGGATGTACATTAAACCCTCTGATTTCAAACTCTGCCTTGCATGCATTGAAATTTTCGTACTGGATTTCTCCCTCTGAATCCCCATCCAGTGTATATGCATACTCTGCGCCAAACTGTTCTAAATCAAAATGCTCTGCTCCCATTCCGATTTCTTCATCCGGAGTAAATGCTACGCAGATTGTTCCGTGCGGCAATTTTTCTGTCTGGATTCTTTCAATCATAGTCAGAATCTCGGCAATTCCTGCCTTGTCATCTGCTCCCAGAATCGTTGTTCCATCTGAGGTGATCAGTGTACGACCTTTCAATTCTGCAAGATGAGGAAATTCTTTCGGATTTAATATCAGACCGCTTGTCCCAAGTGTAAGCTCTCCACCATCATAATTTTCTGTAATTATCGGATGGATTTCGTGATCGCAGAAATCAGATACGGTATCCATATGTGCAATAAATCCAATCGCCGGGATATTTTCCTTTCCTTCCGTCGCCGGTAGTTTTCCATACAGATAACACTTGTCATCAAGGACCACTTCTGTCAGGCCGAGTTCTTGCATTTCTTTTTCCAGCTTTCGTGCCAGATCAAACTGACACATCGAAGACGGAACCCTCTCACTTTCTTCATTGCTCGGTGTCCGCACTGTCACATAACTGATTAGCCTTTCCTGTACCTTCATATATTTTGCTCCTCTTTTTTCTTAAATTTATATTTCAATGTCCACTTTTATATTCCCAATGTCCACTTTTTTGTCCTGAATGTCCACTTTTCTTGATTTAATCGTCCACCTGTACTTCCCATACTTTAAACTGAGTATAACACAATTAAGCACTCTTTTTCTATCATCTTGTACCACCCGATAAAAAAGCAGCCAGCCGGTTTTTCATAGACTAACTGCTCATATTTTAGTTCCATATTCAGTTTTTATTTTCCAGATAAGATTGCCGCACTTTCATTCCATAATGTCTGGATAATGCTCCTATCTCATGGGTTTGAAGACTCGGATAAACTGGAGCTGTCAGAATTCTGGCTGAAATTATGCAGATAGCACAAATAAATAATTTAACCACTTTAAAATAAAAGCTGTAGTCCCATCGCTATAACCCACATATAGGCGCAGGTCTTTGGAATCATCAATAATCCAAGGTCGATATAATAGTCCTGCTTCTCCGTATGAATATGCTGTTGCCTTGCCACAAAAGCATATCCCTTTCCAAGCTCCATCAAAAATTTTTGCAAATTGGAAAGGATACTTTTCTCAAGGTCACTCTCTGTAAAATCTGCATTCTGAGAAAAACCTAAAAACTCCGCAACTACCGGATTTTTAATGAACTCCAACTTATCATTTTGATACGATGCTGTCAGTTTTTTCATTTCATCTTCCACTAATTCTTTCTTCTGTGTTTTCAACATACGGTAATAATACTGTGATGAAATGTTTCTCTGCAAAGTACGAACGCTCCACGTCTGTTCTAACGCTTCCTTCTCATACCAGTCACGAGCCGCTTTATCTTCAACCTGTAATAAAGCTCGGTAATGTGACCAAGACAAAAGGTTACCGGATTGTCTACACACCGTGTCGACAATCTGAGGAAATGTTTTATAGAATTTCAGGCAATGATATAAATTACTTCTGTCATATCCTTTTCCATATAACTGAGTCAATTCTTTAGAAATCTTTTTTATTATTTTCAAGCCATATTCTGAGCGTTCTTCTCCGCCGAGTTCTTCCTCTGCAATACGATAACCAATAAGCCAGTTTCTTTGCACAAGCAATGTATTGACTGCCTGATATGCAGATTTTTGTGAGGATGAACAACATCCGCAGTGCTGCTATGGAAATCGTTTCGAGTGAGCTTGTATACTGTTAATACTATGCAAGAAAAGTCGCTGTCAACAGACGGCGGCTTTTCCTTTTCGGGTAGTATTCAAGAAGTCATAAAGTTCTGTGAGTAATGGAAGAAGCCAGCGTTTGCGGAAAAGTCACAATTTACGGAGGTAAAGCTTCAAATACCACTTGCCTTTTTGTTCCTGACATAATATTATTAGTATACGTACTAAAGTGTTTGAAGAAAGGTGATGTATTTGCGGAGAGACAGCAGTGAAACAAAGAGGAAAATACTGACCGTATGCGTCCGTCTCTTTTTGGAGCAAGGGTATAAAAACACCTCTGTCAGTCAGATCGTGGACGAAGCGGGCGTAGCAAGGGGAAGCTATTTGAATCTGTTTCCCACCAAGGATAAAATTTTGCTGGAATTGACCGAAACGATGTTCGGCGGACAGTTCGGTGTGGCAAGAAGTATTGCAGACAGCAAGCTGTCGCCGGTTTATGCCTATGCTGTGGAAACGGCGATCCAGCTGACACTGACCGAACTGAATGAGAACCTGAGGGAAATCTACATTGAAGCCTATTCCTTGCCCGATACATCGGAATATATTTACCTGCATACCACAGCAGAGCTGAAGCAGATTTTCGGCGTGAATTTCCCCGATGATACCGAGAGCGACTTTTACGAGATGGAAATTGGCACGGCAGGATTGATGCGTAGCTATATAGCGAGAAAATGTGATATTCATTTTCCATTGGAACGCAAGCTCAGCCGCTTTTTGACGGCATCAATGAGAGTATATCGTGTACCGGAGGAAGAACAGGCAAAGGTGCTTGCCTTTATTCAATCACTGGATATTAAAGCAATTGCTACAGAGGTTATGTATAAGCTGTTTGCAATGCTGGAAATGAAATACGATTTTAAGCTGTCAAAGGAAAGCAAAGGAAAGGAGAGGAAACTATATGAATAAGAAAATTTTGAGCGTTGTGCTCATACTGTGCGTGATGCTGGCTGTTATGCCTATGACGGCATATGCGGCGGATATTGCGTTTTGTACTAAATGCAACAAGATACAAACGGTAAGGGTGACTTATCAATACGCAGATGATAAAGTGCACAAATGCTCTCTTACATGCACGGTGTGTTATAATAAATGGTATTATGCAGAGTTACACATTTGGAGCGGAACGGCGACTTGCACAAGCGGAAGGACATGCACGGTTTGCGGCGGATCTTCCGAACCGCTTGGGCACGACTGGGGCGCTTGGACGCAGAACAGCGATGAAGAGACCCACACCCGAATCTGTAAGCGTGACACCAGCCATACGGAAACCGAGAATTGCATCGGCGGCACGGCCACCTGCACCCAAAGAGCAACATGCACAGTTTGCGGTGCGGAATATGGCGATGCTCTGGGACATGATTTTACTACCAGTTGGACACATGATGATAACGAGCACTGGAAGCAGTGTTCCCGTTGCGATAAAAAGGATGACGTAGGCCCTCATACTTGGGACAACGGTACGATAACAACAGCGCCTACCTGCACAAAAGCGGGCAAAAAGACATATAGCTGCACCAAGTGCGACGCAACAAAAATAGAGCCGATTCCAGCTACGGGCCATAGCTGGAAGTCCGATTGGACGTCCGATGCAACGCATCACTGGCATGAATGTGCCAATGAAAACTGCGATGTGACGGATAACGCGGGAAAGAAAGGCTACGCGGAGCACTCCGGCGGCAAAGCGACCTGCACCCAAAATGCCGTCTGTGAGTTTTGCAAGGCTGAGTATGGCGAAAAGCTGCCCCACGACTTCACGGCGGAGACCGTGGATGCAAAGTACCTGAAATCCGCCGCCACCTGCACGAAAAAGGCGGTCTACTACAAGTCCTGCGCAGTCTGCGGTCTGAGCTCCGAGGGCACGGCGGATGAGGCGACCTTCTTCTCCGGCAATGCGCTGGACCACAACTGGGGCGCTTGGACGCAGAACAGCGATGAAAAGTCCCACACCCGAATCTGTAAGCGTGACACCAGCCATACGGAAACCGAGAATTGCCACGGCGGCACGGCGACCTGCACCGCCAAGGCTGTCTGCACGGTCTGCGGCGGCGAATACGGCGAGATGGCAGCACACAGCTTCACTGCCGAAAAAGCAGAGGCGCAGTATTTGAAGTCTGCTGCAACCTGTACCGAAAAGGCAATCTATTACAAGTCCTGCGCAGTCTGCGGTCTGAGCTCCGAGGGCACGGCGGATGAGGCGACCTTCTTCTCCGGCAATGCGCTGGATCACGACTGGGGCGCTTGGACGCAGAACAGCGATGAAGAGACCCACACCCGAATCTGTAAGCGTGACACCAGCCATACGGAAACCGAGAATTGCATCGATGCAAACAAAGACCACAAATGTGATATCTGCGATTATATAATCAGCGAGTGTGCAGACGATAACAAAGACCACAAGTGTGATTATTGCGGCAAGAAGCTGACTGAGCACACCGGCGGGAAAGCGACCTGCAAGGACAAGGCAAAGTGCGAAGTCTGCGGTGCGGAATACGGTGAGCTTGATGCGAAGAACCACACCGACTTAAAGCACTTCCCGGCAACTGCGGCGACCAAGACCACCGAGGGCAATATCGAGTACTGGTACTGCGAAGGCTGCGGTAAATATTACAGCGACAAGGACGGTACAAAGGAAATCAAAAAAGCCGACACCGTAACGGCGAAGCTGAAGGACGATTCCAAATCTCCGCAGACCGGCGATACAAGCAACCTTGCTTTGTGGATTGCCTTGCTGTTTGTCAGCGGCGGTGCAGCCATTGGCACAACGGTTGTCAGCAGAAAGAAAAAGTACAACAGATAATTGAATAGCGTTCCCTTGCTCCAGCTTCCGGGCAAAACAAAAGCGTCGTAGCAATACGGCGCTTTTTTGTTACCGTGTGTCCAGCGAAGCTGGACCACACTAGCCGGTGTAAGTCCGGTCACGGTAATCGCCAGTAAGCCGTGTAGCTAAACTCGGTGCGTTGCAGTAATGCAGGGTACTAAGCGAGTGGATAAAGTAACCTCGATAAGAGGGGCGAGCAATTATGCAGACCGTAACATAAAGTGAATTCTGCCGTATCGTTAAAAAAGGTCTCTGAAAAGAGAGCAAAGGAAAGCTGAACCTTGGGTATATGGGTGAAAGCCATGGAACGTGTGAAGAAACTGGAAAGCAGCACGGAGGAATCCCTCGGTATAGAGGAAACGGTATGTATGAAAAGTGTGGTTCGGAACTGGAGAGACCCTACCCATCACCGAAAGGTAAAAAGAAAGCGTATAAGCTTGGCGAAATCGTATTTCTGATGGGAGGGAGTCGGAGAGGAACATAGTACCGATAATGACTGTGTAAGAAAACGCAGTCTATGCGTCAAAGGTCTGCTTTGTAACATAACGATAGATTTCCACCTTTGGATTTGAGTTGCCCTGACGGATAATTCTACCACTGCGTTGCTCCAAGTCAGTCGGTCATTTTTTGCGGACAGTTCATACATGCTATCCTTTTCTGTTCTCTGCTCCTGCGTTTGCTCTCGTTTGATTTCTCCCTCCGTATCTTCTTGGCACAAGCAGGACAATACCTTGATGCACCAGAGCCCGGGACATATTCAACGCCGCACACCGTACAATTTTTAGCGGGCATTGCTGCCCACCGTTTTGTAGGTATGATATGTAATTCATCGACAAAGCCGATGAATTTATAGTAAATCTTGATTTCCTGCTTCACTGTTCCGTCTGCCATCTTCTCACGCTCCGAAACAAGTATCTTGTCTATGAGTGCGTTTATAACTGTTGCATCCAGTTCTTTTAAGCCTTGATAATTTCGGATAAGGGCGAGGAAGTCACGGATTCCCCGTGATTTCTCGTAGCTTTCATTAAGAGTTTCCGTCACCTCTTTCAGCCTTGCTTCAATTTCAAGCTGCTCTTTCTGGTATTTCCCCGACATCATCTCAAAATTCCGCTCGGTAATACGCTCCATGACCTTATCCTCGTAGAGAGAGGAAAACAGCCTGTCCAGTTCCGCAAGGCGTTTGTTCAGCTTCTTACGTTCTTTCTCTAATGCTTTCGCCCTGCTCTGGTCTGTTTCCGTGAGCCGCTTTTCTATGGCCCTGACCGCCTTTTCATCATTCACTGCCATATCCGCAAAACAGTTGATGTCGGCAAGAACGGCATTGAATAAATCCCTTGCTTCTATATTGTGGGCACTACACTCGCTTCTTCCGTTTCTTGCATAATTATTACATGAATACTGTACACAGTCGATAATCTCTGGGCGTTTCCTCCTGTGTACGTTCATTGCCCGCAGAGCACATCCGCAGTCCACACACTTGATAACGCCTGCAAAAATATTTACAAATCCTCCCTTGTTCTGTGGAAGCCTACGACTTGTAATAAGCTGTTGGACAATATCAAATTCCTCCTGCGTGACTATTCCCTCATGGGTATTGGGTATCACTTCCCATTCTTCGGGCAGCTTAGAGGGGCGTTTCTTGCTTTTCATATTGGCGGCAATCCGTTTGTAGCCTACAAGATTTCCCGCATATATCGGGCTTCTTAAAATGCTCCTCACGCTGTTCCCACTCCAAATATAGCGTTTGTCCTCGTTCCCCTCAAAATGACGTTCAAAGCCTGTTTCGCCACGCTCCGCCGCATAAGCGGCAGGGCGTAGGATATGCTGTTTATTAAGATGTCTGCAAATTTTGGCAACTCCATTCCCTTTTAATGCAAGGTCGAATATCTCTTTTACAACATGTGCCACTTTATCATCTATCAGCAGATGGTTGTGGTCGGCAGGGTCTTTGATATAGCCATAAGGGGCGGTAGTTCCCATGAATTTCCCCTGTTGAAACCTCGCCCGATATGCCGATTTTATCTTAACAGATATGTCAGCGGCATACATTTCGTTTAAAATGTTGCGGAAAGGCGTGATGTCCATAGCAGATTTATTCAAGGTATCTACGCCGTCATTGACCGCTATATACCTCACGTTATGCTCTGGGAAGAAAACTTCCAGATATAACCCACAATCAAGATAGTTTCTCCCCAGACGGGATAAATCTTTCGTAATCACGCAGTTTATCAGACCGCTTTCAATGTCTTTTATCATATTCTGGAAACTTGGTCTTTGGAAATTTGTACCAGAATAACCATCGTCCACATACGTTTTTGCTATGTGCCATCCCTGCTTTTTCACATAATCCGTGAGGATGGATTTCTGTGTCGCAATGCTCGCACTCTCGTTATCCGTACCATCGTCTTTAGATAAGCGGCAATAAATGCCGACTAAATAGATTTTCTTTTCTTCTTTGATTCCTGCCATACTGTAAAACCTCCGTATCTGTCCTATCTGTTTTCATGTCCCATTGCGTACATTCTAAGCGGACAGCCCCTCATTGTCGAAGGTGTCGCCCTCGGCAATCTTCTTCCGAATATCCTCGGAGATAATCGGGACAAACGCTTCTGTAACGGTCTGTGTGCCGACATATTCACGGCTGATTATCATCTGCACTGGTGCTTTTGGCACGATACGCTTTCTCTTTTTATCTGCTTTCTTATCCTCGCCCATACTTAAATCTTCCTTTCCAGACAGGGCAGGGAAGAGTTTGGAAATGTCCCCGCCCTGCCAATCAGATACCATTAATCCTCGCTGTTTAATTCTTTCTGTAATGCTTTAAGGAGTGCCGCCGCTTCATCAGCGTTCAGCGTGATTCCCTTGCCGCACTTTTCACGGTTCGGGGAAAAGCTGCGGATGTCATACTTCGGCTCTTTCCCATTCCATGAAATGAGATTGATTTCCTTTGTGTAGCCACTGTCGCCCGTAGACAATACTGCGATTTCCTTTACGATTTCATACTGGATTTCTCTCATTCTCCATACCTCAACTCTCTGTATTTACTTCCCGAAAAAAGAAGATTAGCGGCTGTCACGGTTGCGTTTCCTCTGCAACTCACGCTCCAAAAGTTTGATGATGGTTTCCTCCATCTGCTTCGGCGTTGTGTTCTTCGGAAAGTATTTTTTCAGCTTGCTTGTGTTGATTTTCAAGGTTTCTTTCTGGTTGCCCTTTTCCTCCGTCATAATCGCAAATATCGTATCCATGTCAAGCCGCCCGCTCTGGCTTAACTGTTTCATCCGCTGTGCCTGTGAGAGTGAGGGCGTTGCTTCTTCGCTCTCCATCGTGGCAAAGAGGTTTTCCTGCTCGTCTTTCTTCAAGAAGGACAGTTCCACCGCAGGCGTGAGGGCGATTTTCCCCTCGTCCACCATCTGCAAAATCGGCGGTATCAGTTCCGTCAGGCGGATAAAACGCTGCACGGTCATCCTGCCCACGCCGAAGCCCTGTGCCACCTTGTCGTCCGTCCGCAACTTCGTCACAACTTGTGACGAGGTTAAGTCTGTGCGGAAACCCTGCCGCTTCATGGCTTCGGATTTCATCTTGTAAGCAAACGCCCGCTCCGATGGCAGGATATTCTCACGCTGCAAATTGCTGTCTACAAGGGTGATGATGGCTCGGTCACGGTCTAAGGGCAGGACAAACGCAGGCACGGTATTTATCCCTGCAAGTTCAGAAGCACGGACACGCCGCTGTCCTGCAATCACTTCATAACCGTCCCCGTCCTCTTTCGGGCGTGTGATTATCGGCGTGACAATGCCAAATTCCTTGATGCTTTCCGCTAACTCTGACAGTGTTTCATCTTCTGCCACATGAAACGGATTGTCGGGGAACGGGTACAAGTCTTTGGTCTTTAACACCTTAAAATCCTGTTTCTTCATTCACATATCTACCTTTCTTTCGCTCTGCTTCTATGATTTTTCTGCAATTCTTCCAACACTTCGGGCGGTATTTTTGACAGCAGCCGCCCCATCTGCTCGTTGGTTCTCTGCAATTCAAATATCTTCTGATTCGCTTTCTGCACCTTTAGTTCCTGCTCGTACTTTTCATCACGCATACGCCCCGCATAGTCTGATTCCTGCCCAATTCTCTCTTTCAAACTGTCGATATACGCCTGCTGTTTCCCGATTTCCTTAGAGAATTTCTCCACGTCTGGCAGCCATGCAGAGAGTAAATCTAACGCTTTATCCCTTTTCTTCCCTGCGTTAAAGGCGTTGATGTCGGATAGGGCAGACACGATTTCTTCATACTGTTTATCAAGCCTGCCGCCTAATTTATAGAGCCATGTGGGGACGTGTTTCCGCTTGGTTTCCATTGAGGACTGCCCCCGTTCAAGCTGATTCCACCGTGAGGACATCCGCTCATGGTAGGCGGTCTGCCACTCGGATAATGATTTCTGGTTGCCTAAGATAGCTTTCGCTGACAGCTTATTGTCTGGCGTAATCGGCACAAAGCAGAGGTGCATATGGGGCGTTCTCTCGTCCATATGGACGACAGCGGAGAGGATATTCTGCTTTCCAACACGCTCCGAAATGAAGTCAAGAGCCGTCTGGAAATACGCTTTTTGTTCTTCGGGCGGTAACTGGTTCATAAATTCTGGTGAAGCTGTGATGAGCGTTTCCACCATCATCACGCTGTCTTTCCTTGTCCTGCACCCCGCTTCGGCTACCATGCGGTTAATCTCTTTCTTGTAGGTGTACTTTGGTGGTGCTATGAGATGGTAATTGTTTTTAGAGCGTTCCATATCTATATCTGGGTTGCTTTTGTAGGCTTCTTTCTTCCGCTCGTTGTGGCGTTCACAAGCCGCAACGCCGCCCGCTTTTCGTTTCTGGAAACGCAGGATTGCATAAGGCATAGGCGGATTCCTCCTTTCTTTCGGCGGGTGACCGTCCTTTGGGGTGACAGCGGTGACGGTGGTGACAGCAGTTTTGGGATACCCCCTGCCGACTGCCGCAACTGTCACCCTCACCCCCTGCATGACGGTCATGTCGATGATGACGGTGTTTTTGGGATACCCCCCTCGCAAGAGCCGTCACCGTCATGCCGCCATTCTTTTATCCGAAGCCGTAAGGCGTAGGATAGCAGGGCACAGCCCTGCCTTAAGGGAGTCCAGAGGGAACGTCTGGCACACGACTTTGCAGGGCAAAGTGTAGTGTGTTACACCCTGTAAACGCAGTCGGAAAAATCGGAATGATTTTTCTGACCGCAGGGGTGGTTTTACACGACCGAAAAGGGCGAGTAAATCTCACGCCTGCATTTTGCGTTTACGGGGTGTTCTCCCGTAGGGATGACAGCGGCAGGGTATCCTAAAATCACTGTCACCACCGTCACTGCTGTCACCCGCAGGGCAGAGCCGCCAGCTTTACATGGCTTTAAGCGTCAATGACAGTAACAGGGGGGTATCCTAATATCGCTGTCACCACCATCACCGCTGTCACCCGCCCTCCTTGCAAGGGCAATCCGCCTGCCGTCTTTCCTGCGGCTGTACTGGTAGCAGATACGGTTCTCGCTTAAAAATGTGGTGCGGTATTCATTCAGCCATTTCGTAATCACCGTGGGTATGGTTTCCGTTTCCCCCATAGCGGCTAACAGTTCCGTTGCCGTGCCTATCCATTCTTCCTTATCCCTCATAAAATCCACCAACCGAAAAAGGACATCTGGTATCGTTTCTTTCGCAAGCTGCTCCTGCGTTTTCCGCTCCACAAGCTCCCAACGGCAATCACGGAAACGCAGCGTGTATTCCTGATAAGGCGTGTCCCTGCCCGTCACATACAGCTTGGCGGTGTCAGACGCACGTTTCTCCTTTTCCAGAACAAAGGTAGCGTCCGCACTCCCCGTTAATCCTGTCGTCCCAGACACCTTGTTGAACACGTCGCTGTCATTCTGCTTTCGGATGTGGTGTACGACAATGACCGCCAGAGAGTGCCTGTCGGCAAAGTCTTTGATGAGGGAGATATCCCCATAGTCGCTTGCATAGGCATTGTCTTTTGAAGCTGTACGGACTTTCTGCAAGGTATCAATGACAATGAGCCTGCTGTCTGGGTAATCTTTCAGATAATCTTCAAGCTGCACGATAAGACCGTCTGACAGCTTGCAGCTTGCCACGGCAAAGTGGAGCCGCCCGCTTGCTTCGTCCGTCAAACGAAATAACCTGTCCTGTATGCGGCAGAACGTGTCCTCAAGGCAGAGGTAAAGCACATCGCCCTCCATTGTCGGCATATCCCATAAAGGGATTCCCTGCGACACGCATAAGCATAGCTTCAGCATGAGCCAGCTTTTGCCTATCTTCTGTGAGCCGCAGAACAGCGATAAGCCTGTCGGGATAAGGCTGTCCACCACAAAGGATGGTTTCTCAAGCGGTTCATAAAGGAGCGTTTCGGCGTTGACTGTCTGTAACTTCTGCATGGCTTTCCTCCTTTCGGGCGGTGTCTTTGTTTTCGTTGCACATAGGCGTTGACCTCCTTAAAAATAGATTTACTCCCACGGAAAAAAGTGAGAGTATGTAATGCCGCCAATCCCACACAAATAAAAAACAGATTTCTTTTTCGGGCGGTGTCGGTCACGGTTGGAGATATTTCTTCAATTTCCGCCTTTACTTTCTCCTTTGCAATCGCAACAGATTTCTGTATTGCCGAAGCGGTGCAATGCTCCATAGCGGCGATTTGGTAAAAATTGAACTCATACTCGTAGTAGAGCAGGAAACGCCGCCTTTGTATCTCTGGAAGGCTCCCAACCGCCTTATAGAGCGTTTCATTCCGTTCTTCCTCAACCATGCGTTCATCAAGGCTCTTAGGCACACGCAACGCCCGTCTGTAAAGGGTTTCGTCCCATACCTCGTTAAACTCCCTGTGCCGCTCGTCCCATTAGAAAAGATTCCTGTTCCTGCGCTCCATCTGCCGAAACTCCATAAAGAACTGTTCCGACACTTCCAACTCGTGGGATTTGCCCTGCCCGTCCTTAAAGCTGATAAAATACCTTGTGCCGCTTTCCGTGGATTCCTCCCGAAGCGTGTATGCCTTAACCCTGTATGCCATCCTGTTGTCCTCCTGCAAAAAATGAGTGAGGGGATTTCCATCCCTCACCCAGTAGCCCGCAGGATGGCAGGCTGTTTTAGAAGCTATAAAATTTTCCGCAGCTTCTTCCGCAGATGGTCTAACCTCGCATAGATGGCACCAGTCGTCAAATGCACAAGCGGGGCAATCTCCTTTGTGGAATACCCCTGCATTTTCAGCAGGACGATTTTCAAGGTACGCCCGTCCACCGTGACTAATACTTGATAGAGATTTTCGCTCTCAATCTCTTCCAGTAACTCCGCAACCGTACCCACTTCCGCCTGCCGCTCCCTGCCTGCCATGTCCTCAAGATATTCCGCAACGTCATTCGTCCATCGGTAAAACCGCCTGTTGGAATTGAAGTCTGCCCTGTCCGCCATGCGTATCTGCTCAATGGTCGCTTCATCAACGCCGCACTCACGCAGCAGCTTTTCCTCCGCTTCTTTCCAGATACGCCATTTCCTGTCCTCCCGTCCGTGGTTGTATGCCATTCTTACTTCCTCCAATCAGAATTGATTGAGAGGGCAGAGAAAAGCCCCCTCATCTTCCCAAAGGAAAAAACAAGGGGGCTGAACGCCTTAAATTTTAATTTTCTATTATCTTTCTTAGTTTTATTAGGATTCTGGCTTTGCGTTTGTTTACAACGCTCTGGGTTATGCCCAACCTCGCCCCGACTTCACGCTCGGAAAGTCCGTCAAAAAAGATTGCCTGTATCAGCTCCTGTTCACTATCCGACAGCAAAGGCAGGGCGGCTTTCAGCCTGTCCACCATGACCGCATTGACAACGGTTTCTGCAATGTCCACCGCTTCATCAGTGATAAAGTCCAGAGGATTCCCCTCGCTGTCCGTAAATCCGTCGAGAGATAGCAGTCTATTCTTTGTATCTAATTTTTGCAGATAACGCCACCGTTCCTTGTCACGGTAGAAGTCTGTGTATTGCTCCCTCACGACTTCAAGCAGACAGCCTTGAATGGGGATAAACAGCTTGTCCATATAGGTCTGGTCGGATTCCCTGCAACGGCAGAACTCCGTGTAGGATAATTCCACATAGCCGCCACTTTCTCTGATATATACCTTTCTTGGTGCATATTTCACCATAAATACCTCCCATCTGAATTTTTGAAATGTAAAAAATCCAGATGGAGAGGCGGAGAACGACACCGCATATCAGAAACAGCCCTACGGCACTTTCCAACAAAAATCGACAAAAGAAAAACCGCAAAGGCTCTGTGACCTTTACGGTTATAGGAAATAGTAATTCTATTGTATGGAGATTGTACTTCTACTTTCAAGGTGAGAAGTACCGTTGCACTGGCAGAAATTTTTTTAACTGGTTTCCTGCCGTTCTCTGATATGCTATGTATTGATAAATTTTGCTTCGTATGAGCAGATAGATAACTGCCCGAAAAAAGGACATAAAAAAATCCCTCCAAATTTAAAAACAAATTCAGAGGGTAATTTAGGGTATAACAAAATAACCCACCCGAATATCGTTTTTTTTATTTGGTGAGTTTGTTCTTTCAAATACGAAACAAATGCTCATGTACGGTAAAGTATCACAAGAAAATTATGTCGAATTGACAGCCGCCTCCGCTATACCGAATAAGGAAATAAAGAGTCCTCAAATTTTGCGCTACTAAATGAAGACGAGCGGAAGTAATCTCCCGCTCGTCAGTAAACTTAACTATGCCATATCAATCCCGCTTCTTTCCCGCCACCGGCACTAAGAACAGCGCGGGCAACAGCAGGAAAGCGGTACAGACCAGCCCCCAGGGTATGGACACCTGCTGGGCTACCAGCCCCACAATAGGCCCGCCGATGATCTGCCCGAAAGAGTCCAGCTGTCCGCTGGTGGAAAAGACTGTGGCGCGCATTTTCTCATCCACTTGGTCGTTCATCCAGGCGGCCAGCACAGGCTCCTTGATGGTGCGCATAAGCCCCGCCAGCAGGAACACCAACAACATGAACCAAAAGCTCCGCCCCACCGCGAAGAGAACCAGGAACAGGATATACCCGGCGCTGGTGGACATGACCACACTGGTTCGGCTGACAGTCCCTTTTTTCTCCATGCGGGCGATGAGCAACTGAGAAGCCAGAATACCTAAGCCGTTGCCGATAAGACTGATAACACCGAACCAAGTGACGCTGTTCAGCGGCCCGATAACGGGTATTACCGTGTCATCCAGAAAATGAGCGGTGGAGAGCCGGTCAAAGCCTTCACTGGCAAGTCCCCCGCATAGTGTGATTGCTAAGAGCGCCAGCAACACAGGTGCGCCTTTCACAAAGCCCAGGTTGAGCTTGAACAGGCAGACAAAGTCTTTAAGCAAGCCCTGCCGTTCCTCAATAGCAGGGGAGAAGTTGGTTTCTGGCATGATGCGAACCATCACCAGCCCCAACAACAAGCACAAACTGCCCCCCAAGATGAGAGGCATTTGCAGGTTTATGTTTCCCAGCAGTGTGCCCAGCACCACGCCCAGAACGCCGCCGATTTGCCCCATTTGACTGCCCCGCAGGAACACCTTGTCTATGGGTTTGTCCTCTTCCTCCGAGGCAATCCACGCCTCCAGAGCGCCGGTGATGAAGGTATCACCGCAACCCCAGACAACCTGGGCCAGCAGAACCGGCGCGAACCACGGTAGCGCACCCTCCATCAGAAAGCCCAGGCCGTAGAGGAACATTCCAATCAGCACCGAGCGCCGACGGCTATACAAATCCGCCACCACACCGGTGGGCATCTCGAACAGAAAGCAGGAGGTCTCCTGAACCGTCCCTACCAGGACAAGCTGGAAAGCATCCAGCTGCACCACCTCCAGGTGGTACACGATGGAAAGCACTGTGGACATAGAAACCGCCAGGGAACAGACAAATCGGAACAGCAGGTAGACAGAATATGCCTTTGAATTTTTAGCAAACATGAAGTTACATTCTCCTTTCAAATCTCATTTTATATGACTTTTGCAAGCTGTTAAGCTAACTTGTGGAACATATGCCGAACCTTATCTATACGGCTATTCGGGCGGCGGGGTTGGCAAATAAATTTACCAATAGCTGGCTGGTATCCTTTTAACTCTGTCAAGCAGACTCCCTGCCCATTTGTGAAATAAGTTAAATCGTTCCTGTATTCTTGAATACATCTAGCAGGGATTTCTCCTTTCAGAATGACCTCGTCATTCTTTATCTGAGTACTTACAATATCTGCACAATACCTTGGAGCATCATGATACGCCCGTGAGAGATATTCCTGCGGTGCATAAATTTCAAAGTGGAGATATGGCTCTAATAGTTCTGTCCCTGCTTTTTTTAAAGCCTGCTCCAATACGATAGGGGAAAGCAGCCGAAAGTCTGCGGGGGTACTTACAGGACTATAATACAATCCATATTCAAAACAGATTTTACAGTCTGTCACTTTCCATCCATACAGCCCCTGCTCGCAGCCATAAAGAACCCCCTCCATAACCGCATTTTGGAACGATTGGTTTAAATATCCAAGTGAAACTCTGCTTTCATACTGCACTCCACTTCCAATAGGGAGCGGCTCTATGGACAACCCGACAGAAGCCCAGAAAGGATTTGGCGGGACTTCTATGTGGATGGTATATTCTGCTTTTCTAAGCGGTCTTTCCATATATATAACAGTAGGCTCTTTTATTTCTGCCTCCACATGATATTTTTCCTCAAGGATGGCACAAATGACTTCCATCTGCACTTTCCCCAAAAAAGAAAGTATAATCTCATGCGTTGTAGTATCCACATAATATTTTAAAAGAGGGTCGCCATCTGAAATTTCTGTAAGTGCCCCAAGCAATATTTCCCGCTGTTCAGATTTCTTTGCTGCAATCGTTGTTTGGAGCATAGGGAGAGGATTTTCAATAAATGTTCTCTGCGGCAACAGCATTTCGTTCCCCAAAATACTGTTTAGCTGCAAAACATCATTTGGTAAAATTACAATATCACCAGAGCAGGCTGTATCGGATGAACATAATTCACCGTTTGTCGGAACACACATCTCTGTGATTTTTATTTTCTCTTTTTCAGATATTTTAATAACATCCCTCAAATGCAATGTTCCGCTATATATACGCACATAAACAAAACGCCGCCTTTTCTCTGAATATTCAATCTTAAAAACCTGCCCGCATAGTTCAGATTGACCTTCAGGCGTTGATGAATAAAATTTACTGGCAATTACTTCTATAAGCTGCCGAATCCCCAGATTGTTTTTAGCGCTTCCGTGATAAACGGGAAATAACGTTCCGTTTTGGAATCTCCTGTTTTCTTCCTGTTCCAGTTCTGACATTTTAAACGGTTTCCCTGACATATATTTCTCTAATAGTTCATCGTTTCCCATAATTACCGCATCCCACTGTTCCATATCGTCATTGTCCGTTACATTTATATGGGGATGCTGCCCAACCTTTTGCTTCACTATAATTTCCGAAGAAAGCTTTGCTTTCATTTCCCGATATACCATTGGCAAATCAATCCCCTCTTGGTCAATTTTATTGATGAAAAAAATTGTCGGAATCTTCATTATCTGTAGTGCATGAAACAGTATACGGGTCTGTGCCTGTATGCCATCCTTTGCAGAAACTAATAATACTGCTCCGTCTAATACGGATAAAGAACGGTATACTTCCGCCAAAAAATCCATATGGCCTGGCGTATCTATAATGTTGACTTTTACATCCTCCCACTGAAAAGATGTCACTGCTGTCTGGATAGTGATTCCCCTTTGACGCTCCAAATTCATTGTATCTGTCCTTGTTGTGCCTTCATCTACGCTCCCTAGTTCTGCAATTGCACCACTGGTATACAATAAACTTTCCGTTAATGTTGTCTTTCCTGCGTCAACGTGAGCCAGAATGCCTAAGTTAATTATTTTCATGTGATTTTCCTCCTATCAACACCCAAAAAAGGGCATAAAAATACCCAGTGATAAATACTCCTATCACTGGGTAAATAACTCCAATAGCCCCAAAACACTTATATGTTTTCGGGCATATAAAATTACATGATAAAAGTATTCTTAAACTGGGTACAAAAAACTAAGCCCCATATTAAAAGTGAAACGGGACTGCTACTTTTTGTTCCCACTATCAAATTGACAGTTTATTTAAGAATACCTTGCCGCATATTTATTAACTCCTTGTATAATACTGAATCTAATTATATTCCTTAACCCTTTATTTGTCAAGCTGACAAACTAAAGCAGAAAAAGCGGCAGGATTTCCCCCTGCCACTAATCATCTGTTTATGCAAAAATAATTTCCTTTTCCACAATCTCCCTCGCACAAGCCCTTATGTTATTGAGGCATCCTGTCCATTCTAAGGCGTTTTCTGCCTTTAGCTGTTCCGTTATGCCCTGTGCCTGTTTCATACCCTCTATGAGCCTTTCAAAGCGTTCCTGTGCCTGTCTGTTGATGTCGGCAAGGTAGGCGTTTAGCCTGCCGCTTGTAAGAAGATTGGTGTATGTAACTTTACGGTACTGTTTTAGATAATCTAAATGCCGTTGCCCCCAGATGCCTATTGCCTGTTCTTCTTCGGCGGGTACAGTTAAGCACGGTATCAAATAATCCCCTTGCCTTTCGTATTTGCCGCCCAGTTCCTCAAATAATGATTTTGCCATTGTCTGTTACCTCCACATTCTTTTTTATTTTGAATGTCCGCAAAATCCGTCCTACATCTGCCGGTCGCCAAGGACAATCAACATCGTGAAGTGCAATAAGCCTGTCCTGAACATTCGTGCCGGCACCCATCTTTTGAGTCGAACCCATCAGCACTCTGACCTCTCCTTTACGAACTTTCTGAAACAGTTCTTTCTTTTTCACATCGGTTTCTGCTTCGTGGATAAATCGGACTTCGCTTTCGGGAACACCTCGCTCTATGAACTTCTTTCTGATGTCATTGTAGACAGAAAATGTTCCGTCATTCTTTGGTGTCGATAAGTCGCAGAACACTAATTGTGCTGACTTTTTATCTTTGTTTTCTTCCGTCGTTTGTTATCTTGAGCATATTATCTACGCTTGAATCTACACCTCCTCCACGAACTTTCTCGGCTCGCTCTGCAAGGGAAGCAAACATTTCTTTCTGCATTTCGGACGGTTCAACCGACACATTATGATACTCTGCTTCCGGTACAGGAAGATTAAGCATATCGGCTGTTTTAATGTCTGCAACCTCTTTGAACATCGCCATAAGTTCGGGCAGATTATAGAATTTAGCAAAGCGTGTTTTCGCTCTGTAACCCGTTCCTTCCGGCGTAAGTTCTATTGCTGTTACCGTTCATCGGCAACTTAATGAGTTTGATTCCACGTTGTTTACAGAGATGTTCCTTTAGTATGTCTATCTTCTCCGACCATTCCGCAATCAATTCGGGATGTACTGCCGCTAAGCTGTTACTCATATCAAAACCTCCACTTCCTCTGTGATTAAAGTATATGAGGTTTCGGCTTTTTCTTGTAGTTTGCGAATATCCGTAAAAATAGAAAAAGCCCTTTGAGAAAAGATTCCTCCTCTCTCAAAGGGCTTGATAAATGAGAATTTTCAAATTAGTCTTTGCAAATAACCTTTGAACCTTCACCATCAATTACAATTCCCTGACGGTTGTTAATCGGGCATAGATTCAAATCCGAAAACTCAGTCATTATTTTCTCGGTAACTTTCTTAAATGGTGCTGTAAGATAATGCGGAAGAACATAGAAATCAATCAAATCAAGCCCTGCATCATCTTCTTGTGAGTAGTCCTCTGGCTTTTCATCCATTTGCTCGATATATTGGATGCTTGGAGCGCATATAATTGCGCCTGCCGACTCGCCGATCATCAATTTTCCATTTGCCAATTCCTTTTTCAGCAGCCCATCAGTTCCCGTTTTACGGAGCCGGTCCATAAGAAAAAAAGAATTTCCGCCGGTAAAATATATCACATCTGCATCTTCAAAAACAGACTGTATCGTTGAATAAGCCTCCGTTGAAATATCAATTTCAGTTACGATTGCTCCCAACTTTTTGAATAATTTTCGAGCCGAGCCGACATAACCGGTGTAGCCTTCACGCAGTGAAGCTGTTGGAATAAATGCGACTTTCTTATTTTCAATTTCTTCCTTTATCAGACTTCCCACACTTGAAAAGTGCGAACATAAAAATAGTTTCATCAATATTCTCCTTTATAAATACCGATTTATCTTTTTCTTTCTGAAAATGGGCAATTCCGCAATGGAACTGCCCATATATCTTTAAAATATGCGATTTTTAAGGCTCTGCACCGTTTCAAGCACCATTTGGTGTAAATTTGGTGTATTTGTGTATTTTCAGAGCTTTTTCACAAATGAAGTACATCCCGTTTTGTAAGGTAAAACGGTACTTCTTAATAGAGCTTTGCACCTGCCGGAATATGGTCATCTACCATAAGGAGATGAAGCTTTTCTTCGCCTTCTTCTTCGTGTACTGCACTGAGAAGCATACCACAAGAGTCAATGCCCATCATTGCTCTTGGAGGAAGATTTGTGATTGCGATAAGTGTCTTACCAACAAGTTCTTCCGGCTCGTAATATGCGTGAATACCGCTTAAAATAGTTCTATCTGTGCCTGTTCCGTCATCAAGAGTGAACTGAAGGAGTTTCTTTGACTTCGGTACAGCAACGCATTCTTTAACCTTAACTGCTCTGAAATCTGACTTTGAGAATGTATCAAAATCAACATCTTCTTCAAACAAAGGCTCAACCTTCACCTTAGAAAAATCAATTTTCTCAGGCTCTGAATTTGGTGTAGAAACCTCTTTAGAACTTACACCATTTTCGGATTTTACACCACCGAGGGTCTTCATTGTCGGGAACAGAAGTACGTCTCTGATTGCCTGACTGTCTGTCAGGAGCATAACCAGACGGTCAATTCCGTATCCGATACCACCTGTCGGCGGCATACCGATCTCCAGTGCGTTCAGGAAGTCTTCATCTGTGTGGTTTGCTTCCTCATCACCAGCGTCAGCAAGAGCATCCTGTGCTTTAAAACGCTCTCTCTGATCGATCGGATCATTCAGCTCGGAATATGCGTTACACATTTCCCATGTATTACAGAAGAGCTCGAAACGCTCTACCTTGGTCGGATCAGACGGTTTCTTCTTTGTCAGCGGAGAGATTTCGATCGGATGATCCATGATAAATGTAGGCTGGATCAGTTCTTTCTCACAGTACTCCTCGAAGAAGAGGTTGATGATATCACCCTTCTTATGATGTGCCTCATATTCAATATGATGCTCGTCAGCAAGCTTTTTAGCTGCCTCATCATCTGCTACTTCATCAAAGTCGATTCCTGCATATTTTTTGATTGCTTCATTCATTGTCATTCTGGCAAACGGCTTACCAAGATCGATCTCTACACCATTATAAGAAATCTTTGTGGAACCGCAGACTTTCTCTGCCAGATAACGGAACATGGATTCTGTAAGTTCCATCATTCCCTCATAGTCTGTATATGCCTGATAAAGCTCCATCAGAGTAAATTCCGGATTGTGGCGTGTATCAACACCCTCATTACGGAATACACGTCCGATCTCATAAACTCGCTCAAGTCCTCCGACGATCAGTCGTTTCAGATAGAGCTCCAGTGAAATACGAAGCTTTACATCTTCATTCAGTGCATTGTAATGTGTTTCAAACGGTCTTGCAGCTGCTCCACCTGCGTTGGAAACCAGCATTGGAGTTTCTACTTCCATGAAGTCACGCCCTGCAAGGAAGTTACGGATTTCTTTGAGGATCTGGGAACGTTTGATAAATACGTTCTTGCTGTCCTGGTTCATGATAAGGTCTACATATCTCTGACGATAACGGGTATCTGTATCTGTCAGTCCGTGGAATTTCTCCGGAAGGATCTGCAGACTCTTGGTTAACATAGTCATTTTTTCAGCGTGAATAGAGATCTCGCCTGTTCTTGTTCTGAAAGCAAAGCCTTCCAGACCGAAGATATCTCCAATGTCGGATTTCTTGAAATCTGCATAAGATTCTTCTCCGATAGCGTCTCTTGCCACATAGACCTGGATATTTCCCTGCAGGTCCTGAATATTACAGAAAGAAGCTTTTCCCATGACACGCTTAAACATCATACGGCCGGCGATCGCAACGTGGATCGGGCTCGCATCCATGATTTCTCTTCTTTCTTCATAGTCCTTCTTAAGGACTTCTCTTGCCTGTGCTTCATCAAGACCTTCTACATCCGGTGTCTTGCGGTCTTTTAAGATCTCTGCCTCATGTGCTTCATAGAGATTCTTCACCTCAAGTGAATGATGTGTCTGGTCAAATTTTGTGATCTGAAACGGGTCCTTTCCATTTGCCTGCAGGTCTGCAAGCTTTTCACGACGAACCTTCAGCAGCTGGTTTGTATCCTGCTTCTTCTGCTCTGCCACTTCTTTGGCCTCCTTCTGTTCTTTTGATTATTTATACGTTTCTCTGGATTTCCAGAACTTTATATTTCATAATACCCATCGGCATCTCAACTTCTACAACATCACCTGTGTGTGCACCGATCAGCGCTTTACCTACAGGAGATTCGTTGGAAATCTTACCTTCCAGGCTGTTTGCCTCTGTAGAACCGACAAGTTTTAATTCCATCTCTTCATCAAATTCGTAATCATATACTTTTACTTTGCAGCCAACGCTGATTCTGTCAAGGTCCACTTCATCCTCAACTACAACCTCTGCGTTCTTAAGGATCTTCTCGATTTCTTCGATTCTTGCTTCGATATCTCTCTGCTCATCCTTTGCAGCATCATACTCCGCATTCTCGGACAGGTCACCCTGCTCTCTTGCTTCTTTGATTTTTTCTGCAACTTCTTTTCTTTTTACTACTTTTAAATCATGCAGTTCATCTTCGAGACTTTTGAGACCTGCATATGTCAATAAATTCTTCTTTTCTTCCATAATCCTTACACCCTTTCAAAATAGCCGGATACTCATTGGATATACTCTCCCAGAATCATCATACCGCAAAAAGGGCAGACTTATTCTAGGATATTCACAATTCCTGTATTATACCGAAATCTATATGCCTTGTCAAGGACAAAAAAGGCTGGAAATCCGCGATTAACCGCGAAAATCCAGCAATTTTTCAAGTTCTTCATAACTGCTTACGAGATTGGAGTCCCGGCGCAATCCTGCACTGTGTTTCATACCGGCTGTATACCATGCAATGTGCTTACGCATCTCACGAATTCCGGTAAATTCTCCCTTCAGTTCAATCTGCATTCTCGTATGACGAAGAATCATCTCTTTGATTTCTTCCCATGACGGCCTCGGAAGTAATTCCCCGGTTGTAAAATAATGGTTCATTTCCCGGAAAATCCATGGATTTCCTCTTACCGCACGTCCGATCATCACGCCGTCACAACCCGTTTCTCTGACAAGTTTTTCTGCTTTTTTCGGTGAATCCACATCACCGTTTCCAATAACCGGAATCGAAACCGCCTCTTTGATCCTGCGGATCGTATCCCAGTCTGCTTCCCCCGCATAGTACTGCTGCCGTGTCCTGCCATGGACTGCTACAGCTGCTGCGCCGGAATCCTCGATGATCTTCGCAATTTCTACCGGATTCACCGGATATCCCTCAAAACCAATACGGATTTTGGCTGTTACAGGCTTTTTTACCGCATGAGAAACCTGCGTCACAATCTCACGAATCAGCTCCGGATTCTTGAGAAGCGCAGAGCCCTCGCCATTGTTGACTACTTTCGGCACCGGGCAGCCCATGTTGATATCCAGTATGTCAAACGGCTGTTCTTCAATACTCTTTGCCACCTCTGCCATCAGATCCGGTTCGCTTCCAAAAATCTGCATGGACACCGGATGCTCCGAAGGATCGATCTGCATCAGCGAAATCGTATTTTTATTATGGAAAGAAATTGCCTTCGCACTGACCATCTCCGTACAGAGAAGTCCTGCTCCCTGCTCTTTGCAAAGCATACGAAACGGAAGATCTGTCACACCGGCCATCGGCGCAAGGATAAACGGATTTTCCATCTCAACTGAACCGATTTTCCACTTCATCTCCATAAATCAGTTCCCTTTATCCACATTTTCCCCATCGTCTTCAATTGTTTCGCCGAGGAAAAATACCCGATAATACATTTCCAGAGATTCCAGAAGTTCTCTCTTCTCAGTCTGCAGTTTTTTGATTCGGAGAACACTGCCGATTTCATCATACCTTGCATCAGCATCGAGAGCTTCTGTCTTGAACTGAAGGCTTCCGTTATCATCAAACTCCAACGTCAGGATACCTCCAATCTCTTCTGTATAAAGCACGCACATAATGTGCAGTTCCTGCTTTACAGATTCCGGCAGAGAATCAAAATCCTGATTAAAATAATATTTCTGCTCATAGGCGCTTGCACCGCAGAGCACAACATTTTCCTGATACATAAAAAATAACTCCTTGTATTATAATTGCTCACACATAACTGTACAGTCCACGCACAGACACCTCACCGGAACACACCTTGCGGATTCTGCCATCTGCTACCCGCACCAGAAGTTCTCCCTCGCGGTCAATACCAAGTGCCACGCCCTCGTACGGATCCAGTTTATCCAGAATTCTCACCGGCTGGCATTTATTTGCAAGCATCATATTGTAATCATCGATCATCAGTGAAAGATCACAGGTCTGTACAAATTTCTCGTAATTCTTTTCAAATTTGCCCATAACAAGGCCGATCAGAAGATTTCTATCGTAAGTCTTCCCTGTTTCCAGATAAAGAGAAGTTGCTTTATCTTTGAGTTCTTCCTGAATTTCTGCCAGATTGACATTGATCCCGACTCCGATCACAACTTCCCGGATCTTCCCTGCCTCAATCCCCATCTCTGTCAGAATTCCACAGATTTTCTTCCTTGAAACTACAACATCATTCGGCCATTTAATAGAAACGTCCACCCCCAGTTCTTTGACCGCCTGCGCCACACTCAATCCCATGACAAGTGTCAGCATGGATGCAAAACGCGGCTCAAAGTCCGGTCTCAGAAGGATCGACATCATAATCGAATTCCCCTCCGGCACAACCCATCTGCGTCCGAGTCTTCCCTTACCGGCAGACTGGAATTCTGCAACCGCCAGTGTCCCATGTACAGCATCTTCTTTCGAAAGGCGCTTGCACCATTCATTCGTAGAATCGATTTCTTTTGCAAAATGGACGGTTTTGCCCGCCCATTCTGTGTGTATTTCATTTGAAATTGTATCGGTATTATAAGGTATTACGCTCATTTTGTCTCCGGCTCTCCAAGAGTAGCTACCATCACTGCTTTGATCGTGTGCATACGGTTTTCTGCCTCATCAAATACATGTGACTGTGCAGATTCAAATACTTCATCAGTAACTTCCATGTCGGTCAGATTGAAGCGCTCTCCCATTTCTTTACCGATCTTTGTCTTGAGATCATGGAATGCCGGCAGGCAGTGAAGGAAGATTGCCTTTTCTCCTGCATTTTTCATAACTGCAGATGTTACTTTGTATGGTGTCAGGTCTTTGATACGCTCTTCCCATACTTCATCCGGCTCGCCCATAGATACCCATACATCTGTATAAATAACGTCGGCATTCTTTGTTCCGGATTCTACGTCTTCTGTCAGAGTTACACTTCCGCCTGAAGCTTCTGCATAAGTCTTGCACAGGTCAACCAGTTCCTGATTCGGGAAATATTTCTTTGTTGTGCATGCTACGAAATGCATACCAAGTTTGGAGCACGCGATCATCAGAGAATTACCCATATTGTAACGAGCATCACCCATGTAAACCAGCCGACGGCCTTTCAGGTCACCGAAATGTTCACGGATCGTCAGCATATCTGCCAGCATCTGTGTCGGATGATATTCGTTTGTCAGACCATTCCATACCGGAACTCCTGCGTATTTTGCAAGCTCTTCTACGATATCCTGTCCAAAACCTCTGTACTCGATTCCCTCGTACATTCTTCCGAGAACTCTTGCTGTATCAGCGATGCTCTCTTTCTTTCCGATCTGGGAACCTGTCGGATCCAGATATGTACTGCCCATTCCAAGGTCATGAGCAGCTACTTCAAATGCACAACGTGTTCTGGTACTTGTTTTTTCAAAAATCAGGGCAATGTTTTTGCCTTTGTAATATTCATGAAGTTCTCCGGCTTTTTTCTTTGCTTTTAATTCTGCTGCCAGATCGATCATGTATGTGATTTCTTCCGGTGTAAAGTCTTTCAGTGTAAGAAAATTCCGTCCCTTTAAGTTCATAATAAATCTCCTCTTTTTAACTTATCTCAGTACATACGGATTGTTGCGTGCTCTGCACTCTCACAGTTACGAGCCAAAATGCCTCGCAGAATGCTGCCTGCCAAATAGTTACTCCCTGGTATCTGTGTTGTCATCTGTAACGATTTCTTTCAGAGAGGAAGCTAGACCTGCAAGTCCCTGAATCTCAGATGGGATAATGATCTTTGTCGCTTTGCCGTCTGCGGCCTTGCCAAATGCTTCCAGACTCTTCAGAGTCAGAACAGCCTGATCTGCACCTGCTTCACGGATCATACGGATACCTTCTGCATTAGCATGCTGTACTTTCAGTACAGCCTCTGCCTGACCTTCGGCCTCTTTGATCATACGCTCTTTCTGTGCCTCTGCTTTGAGGATTGCAGCCTGTTTCTCAGCTTCTGCATCCAGAATTGCGGATTCTTTTTTACCTTCTGCAACAAGGATCGTAGATTTCTTCTCACCTTCTGCACGAAGGATAGCTTCTCGTCTTTCACGCTCTGCTTTCATCTGTTTTTCCATGGCTTCCTGAATAGCAGCCGGAGGAATGATGTTTTTGAGTTCTACTCGGTTGACTTTGATTCCCCATGGATCTGTGGCAACATCCAGAGATGCACGCATTTTTGTGTTGATTACTTCACGGGAAGTCAGTGTTTCATCGAGTTCCATATCACCGATGATATTTCTCAGTGTTGTCGCAGACAGATTTTCGATTGCCATGATCGGATTCTCAACTCCGTATGCAAAAAGCTTCGGATCTGTGATCTGGAAAAATACAACCGTATCGATCTGCATGGTTACGTTATCTTTTGTGATAACCGGCTGTGGCGGGAAGTCCACTACCTGCTCTTTCAGATTTACTCTTCTCGCTACACGGTCAATAAATGGTGTCTTGAAGTGAATACCTGTGTTCCATGTTTCTTTGTAAGCACCAAGACGTTCTACAACGATTGCATATGCCTGTGGCACAATGCGGATACAGGATGCCAGTATCCAGAGTGCGAGAACTACCAGCACGATAAAAATAATAATTCCTGCCATTTTACTTACCCTCCGTTTCTTCTTTTACAATCAGTTTTACTCCCTGAACATCTTCAATTGTAACAATTGCATGTTCCGGTATTGTTACTTCATCGGAAGATGTCCTTGCCATCCACTCGATGTCATTGATCCGAACCTGTCCGGACTGTTCCAGATTGTTGATTTTCTGGATCACTACTGCTCTTTCGCCGATCAGACTGTTAACGTTCGTCTTTGGTACGCCTTTGTTCATGTAACGCACAGCAAGCGGACGTGTAAAGATCAGAAGTACCAGTGAAATGACCAGAAACAGAACCCACTGGATCAGGATTCCCGCTCCCAGCCCGGAAGCGATTGCCGCAACAAGCGCACCTCCCGCAAACCAGATCGTAGTCAATCCTACTGTGATTGCCTCAACTACCAGAAAACAGGCCAAAAGTATAAGCCACATTATCGGTTCCATCTTATTCCTCCTTCCGGATCACGGCATCAATTCCGTCTCTGTCTCGCAGCCTCATACATCAGTATGCCACCTGCCATTGCTGCATTCAGGGATTCTACATGACCGCACATCGGGATACGGATCAGACAGTCCGCAGCATCTGCTGCCTGGTCAGTCAGTCCTTTGCCTTCGTTTCCGATAAGGAAAGCGGTTCCACCCTGATAGGATTCCCTGTCGTATGCATTTTTACCCTGCAAGTGTGCTGCAAAAAAACGGATTCCGCAATTTTGAAGTTTCTGCTTTAATGATACCACATCTTCTACGTAGAAAAAAGGAATTCTGTAAATAGATCCCATTGTTGCACGAATAACTTTCGGATTAGTGATATCCACACAGGTTTTTGTAAGAAAAACGCCTCCGATGCCGGCACCTTCCCCTGTACGGATGATCGTTCCGGCATTTCCCGGATCCTGCAGGTCCTCAAGCACCATAAGAAGAGGTGATTCCTGCTTCAAAAGATCCTCTATCTGATAGGACGGCTGTCTGAGAACAGTCAGAACTCCCTGCGGGGTCTGTGTGTCACTCATCTGGCGAAAAACACTGTTTTCAACTGCATCCCAGGAAAAACACTTTGCTTTCTGCATGATTTCCTCATCGTCAAGCAGGGATTCAGCCACATAGACCTTCTCGATCCAGTCATCCGGCGCTTCCAGAAACATCTTTCTTCCTTCTGCGATAAAAAGCCCCTGCTCTCTGCGGGCTTTTGCCTTCTGATTGAGTTTGATCACATTTTTCACCTGTGTATTCTGTGCACTGGTAATCATATAATTGCTCCTTTAATCCAGAACGGAGGCCACCTGATGGTTGCCTCCGATGTAAATATTATGCTGGTTTTTTGATACCTGCGAATTGTTTCGTGCTATGCACTCTCACAATTCTACCTGATATCATTTAGAATAATTATGAGAAAGAGAATTGCAAACTTCCCACATGTATGGGGAAACATCTTTCTGCATTGCAAGCGCTTCGTTGATATCGAAGTCCATGAACTCGCCATGACGATATCCAACGACTCTACAGGATTTACCCTGTACAAGAAGATCTACTGCAAGTGCACCCATCATAGATGCATATACACGGTCTTTACATGTCGGATTACCACCACGCTGCATGTGGCCAAGAATGGTCGCACGTGTCTCAATACCGGTTGCAGCTTCGATACGTCTTGCCATTGCCTCTGAATGGCCGATACCCTCTGCATTTACGATAATGTGGTGTTTCTTTCCTGCCTTACGGCTTGCGATGATATTGTTGATCAGCTTCTGCTCATCGTAATCATATTTCTCAGGAATCAGGACATCCTCTGCACCATTGGCAATACCGCACCACATAGCAAGGTATCCTGCGTTACGTCCCATAACTTCAATAATACTGCATCTTTCATGAGATGTGGAAGTATCACGAACCTTATCAATAGCCTCCATTGCTGTGTTTACAGCTGTATCAAATCCGATCGTATACTCGGTACATGCAATATCCAGGTCGATTGTTCCCGGAACACCGATCGTATTGATTCCAAGGTTAGCAAGCTTCTGTGCACCTGCAAAAGAACCGTCACCACCAATAACTACCAGTCCGTCGATTCCATGTTTTTTGCAGATCTCAGCACCTCTCTGCTGACCTTCCGGTGTACGGAACTCTGCACATCTTGCTGTATAAAGGATTGTTCCACCACGTTCGATTGTATCTGATACATCTCTGGCAGTCATATCAACGATTTCTTCATTCAGAAGTCCGTTGTATCCCTTGTAAATACCCTTTACATTCAGTCCGCTGCTCAGTCCTCGTCTTACAACCGCACGGATTGCAGCGTTCATTCCCGGAGCGTCACCGCCACTTGTAAGTACACCGATGGTTTTTATCTGTTTCTCTGCCATGATTCATTCCTCCATCTCCAGATCTCAAATTATAATCTGTATCTTAAATTTCATATTATAATAGGAAATCTTAGTTATATCTTCTACACATATTCGTTGTATAGTGTAAAGCATTTTCAGAAGTTTTTCAATACTCTTTCCACAACTTTAACGTTGGATTCTCCATATTTTTTCCTGAGTTCACCTGTCAGGGAATCGCTGATCCGCGCGTGATATCCTGCCGGAAGGCGCTTCATCGCATTTACATCTTTCAGATAGATCACAACTGCCGAAACACCGGCATATCCTTTCAGCGTCTCAAGAAGTTCCTGCTCTTTTTCGGCATACTCGGCTTTGTCTTTAAACTGAATCCAAAGCTCCTGCGGCATATCCTCAAAAGCTCTGACTTTTTCAAGGATCAGCTTACTCGGTTTGTCGTCTTCTGCATTGACACGCCCCTGCACAAATACACGCGCGTCCTCATTAAGCATTGCCTGCCATTTCTCGTAATCGCGCGGAAATACTACGATCTCGACAGTGCCAAGCAGATCCTCCACAGTAAGAAATGCCATTACCTTATTGTTCCTGGTGTATTTAATCGTCTTCTCCGTGATCATTCCACCAATGATCACCTTCTGTCCATCATACACTTTCGGTATACCGGATTCTTCATCCGGTTGGAAATCCGTAGTTTTCGCGGATATCATTTTTTCCATGATGTTACGGTATCTTTCCAGCGGATGACCGCTCAGATAGATTCCGAGTACATCTTTCTCGAAAGCAAGGATCATTTCTTTATCGTATTCTTCCACATCCGGCATCCGGATCTCATATTCTTTCTTTTCTTCATCACTTACCAAGTCAAACAGACTCATCTGACCGGCAAAAGAATTTTTCTTTTCCTGTGCAATACTGTCCACGATCTGACCGTAAACAAGCATTTTCTGGCGGCGGTTGCCTTCCAGACAGTCCAGCGCACCGGCTTTGATAAAGTTCTCGATTGCACGCTTGTTGACTGTTCCTGTCAGTCTCTCGATAAAATCTTTCAGAGAACGATACTCGCCGTTTGCTTCTCTTTCTTCTACCAGCGCATTGATGACCGGGCGGCCCACACTCTTGATTGCAGAAAGCCCATAACGAATTGCGCCATTATCCACAGAAAATCCATATGCACCTCTATTGACATCCGGCGGAAGGATCTTAATATTCATCTGTCGGCATACCTGAATATATTCTGCCACTTTTGTCGGCATTTCAATCACCGATGTCATAAGCGCAGCCATAAATTCCACCGGATAGTAATATTTCAAAAACGCCGTCTGATAAGAAACAACCGCATAGGCTGCTGCATGGGATTTATTAAATGCATACTTTGCAAAATCGATCATATCATCATATATCTTGTTTGCCGTCTGCTCGGAAATCCCGTTTGCAATACATCCCGGAACCCCCTCTTCTTCATTACCATAAACAAAGTTCTGGCGCTCTTTCTCCATGACTGCGGCTTTTTTCTTTGACATGGCACGGCGCACAAGATCGCTTCTTCCAAGCGTATAGCCGGCCAGGTTACGTACGATCTGCATAACCTGCTCCTGATATACGATACAGCCATAAGTCGGTTTCAGAATCGGCTCCAGCTGAGGACAGTCATATTTGATCGTATCCGGGCGGTTTTTGCCACGGATATACTGCGGAATAAAGTCCATCGGGCCCGGACGGTACAGAGAAATTCCCGCAATAACGTCCTCAAGACTCTGCGGCTTCAGCTCCTTCATGAAGTTCTTCATTCCCGCACTTTCCAGCTGGAACACACCGTCAGAACGGCCGGTTCCGAGAGAATCCAGTACTTTTTTATCGTTATAATCAATATGCTGCATATCCAGCTTCACACCGGCATCCTGTTCGATCAGATGCACGGCATTTTGAATAACTGTCAGCGTACGAAGACCCAGAAAGTCCATTTTCAAAAGTCCGAGTTCTTCAAGTGTCGTCATCGTAAACTGTGTAACGATCGAACCGTCGGATGCCCGAGAAAGCGGCACATACTCTGAAACATCCTTCTGGCTGATCACGACACCAGCCGCATGCATGGATGTATGTCTGGGAAGTCCTTCAAGACGCTTCGCCGTATCGATCAGATCATGAATCTCTTTCTGATCCTCATAGACTTTTTTGAGTTCAGGGTTCATCTGCAGCGCTTTGTCAATCGTGATATTCAGCTCCTGCGGAATCATTTTTGCAATAGTATCCACCTGTGCATATGGAAGATCCATAACACGACCGACATCACGGATAACACCACGGGCCGCCAGTGTACCAAATGTAACGATCTGTACGACACAGTCATCCCCGTATTTACGTCTTACATAATCGATAACTTCCTGTCTTCGTTCAAAACAGAAGTCAACGTCGATATCCGGCATGGATACTCGTTCCGGATTCAGGAAACGCTCAAACAGAAGATCATATCGAATCGGATCAAGCTGTGTGATCCCCAGTGTATAGGCAACCAGACTTCCTGCAGCGGAGCCTCGTCCCGGTCCTACCATAATGTCATGGTCGCGCGCATATTTAATAAAGTCCCATACAATCAGGAAGTAATCGACATAGCCCATATTCCTGATCGTGGACAATTCATAATTTAACCGCTCTTTCAGTTCTTCAGTGACTGGCTGGTAACGCTCCTCCAATCCTCTGAAACAAAGCTCATTCAGATATTCCCATGAAGTGTAACCTTCCGGGACATCGAATTTCGGAAGCTTTGTCACACCGAATTCAATTTCCACATGACATCTCTGTGCGATCTTGTGTGTATTCTCAAGCGCCTCCGGCGCATATGGAAATAGACGTTCCATTTCTTCGGGAGATTTCACATAATACTGACCGCCCTCATAACGCATACGGTCTTCATCTGCCAGTTTCTTACCTGTCTGAAGACAAAGCAGTACATCATGCGGCTGTGCATCCTCTGCAAGCGTATAATGCACATCATTGGTCGCAACAAGTTCTATTCCTGTCTCACGATGCATTTTCAGAAGCTGCTGATTGACATTCTGCTGTTCCGGAATACCATGATCCTGCAGTTCCAGAAAGAAGTTTCCTTTCCCGAAAATATCCTGATAACGAATAGCAGCTTTTTTGGCATCTTCATACATCCCTCTTGTGAGAAATCTCGCCACTTCGCCGGCAAGGCACGCACTTAATGCAATGATTCCTTCATGATATTTCTCAAGAAGCGAAAGATCCACTCGTGGTTTATAATAAAATCCTTCAACAAATCCCTTTGATACGATTTTCATCAGGTTACTGTAACCCTGATTGTTTTCTGCCAGAAGCACCAGATGATAATAACGGTCATCGCCGCTTCCCACTTCACGGTCAAACCGGGAACCCGGTGCCACATAAACCTCACAGCCGAGGATTGGATTGATTCCTGCTGCCCGTGCTGCGCGGTAAAAATCTATCACGCCATACATGACACCATGATCTGTAATGGCCGCACTGTCCATGCCAAGCGCCTTGACACGGTCTACATATTCTTTTATTTTGTTGGAGCCATCCAGAAGACTGTATTCTGTATGAACATGAAGATGTGTAAAATTCATAATCTCGTCCTTTGCTCTATATGTCCGATTTAATGTACAGTTATTTCACCAGATAGATCCTGCGATCTTTAATCTGAATTTTTCCTTCTTTCAGAAGGTGTCCTACGGCACGCTTGAATGCATTTTTACTCAAACCGAATTCCCGGCGGATAACCTCCGGGGAAGCCTTATCATCAAACGGAAGAACTCCTGCAAATTCCTCAATGATTCCAAGTACACTCTCTGCATCCTCACTGATCTGCAGATATGCCTCCTGACGGTCACTGACATCCATTTTGCCGTCTTCTTTGACTCTTGTGACACGGAGATCCAGCACAGTACCCGGACGGTATTTGCCCTTTGCCTCTCTTGCCGGGATCAGTGCTGTATATTTATTATCTACCGCAACAAAAACGCCGAAGTTTTCGCTGATCTGGTATACACGGCCTTTTACCTGATCACCTTCCTTGTACGGTGTCTCTTTAGAAAGATAAGGATAAACTTTCATGGTTGCACAGAGACGACTGCTCTTGTCCACATAAACAGCAACAAGACATTCCTGTCCTTCAAAAATCCTTGTTGTCTGCTCATGATACGGAAGAAGAATGTCTTTTTCCAGTCCCCAGTCAAGGAATGCTCCGATCTTAGTCACCTGTTTTACTTTAAGAAGACCCACCTCGCCTACTGTGAGCTTCGGCTCATTCGTTGTGGCGATCAGACGATCCTGTGAATCTTTGTAAATAAATACTTCAATCTTATCTCCATCCTTTTTGCCTGCCGGAACCTGCTTTGCCGGCAAAAGCACCTGATGCTTCGTATCTGCATGCATATCTTCTGCCAGATATACTCCAAATTCTACAGATTTTACGATAAATAAAGTCTGTTTCTTTCCTAATTCAATCATATTTTCCTCCGATACTGATTTCCTGTGATTTATTATGCTGCTTATCTCTCAAATTCAACGACCGCATATGGTTCATTCTTCTGATCATTCAGAAGGATTGTTGTTTTATTATCCTCGATTGCTCTTGCCGGACAGATGACATCATTTAATCTTGCCTGCTGCTTATATTCTGCCCTCATCTGATGAATGCAGAAATCTTCCGGCAGATAATCCATTGCCATCTGCACGTACTGACAGTTATTTACATGATGATTGGTGTCCAGATGATGTTTCTGTACAGTAAAACTTTCCTGTGGCTGCGTCTCCTCCGGTAGAAGGATCTTTCGCGGTGCATAATCCATATCAAGTTTTTCTTCTATTCCATATGCAGTTGTATCCCGCTCTGTCAGTTTTACCGGAAAACCATTCTCTGCATGGATATACGTCCAGAAAGTATTTGCATAGGCCAGCCGTTCGCCATCTGCCGTATCCATCGTGAAGTTACGAAAGCCCATAAATCCACGGAATCCATACGCCCAGGTAGATGTTCTGATTTCCTCGCCCATTGCCGGATATCGCTCAACTATCACCTGCCATGCTGACAAAACCCAGAATCGCTTCCAGTCTTTCAGTACACTGATCCCAAGTCCGACTTCCTCAGACTGGAAAGTACTACAGTCCTGAAAATAATTTAAAACTCCGGGAAGCGTCAGCAAACCGTTTTCCCCGATCTCACTGTAGCGGACACGACCGCCGAAACTATATTTCATACTTTCACTCTCTTTCAGAATTCTACAATGTTACTGTTCACATCAATTCTACAACCATTTTGCTCTGTTTTCCATTTTACCATGTCTTTTATCTTAAGGTCAATTGTGGTATGCTGAATGCAGAAAATATTCTGAATCAAAATTCATCCAATTCAACGGAGGTATTATCATGTCATCAGCCACTTCCAACATTCACATTCGTACCGCCTCCCCCAACGATGCAGCCGCACTCCTTGCAATCTATGCTCCCTATGTGCAGGAAACTGCAATTACTTTTGAATATGATGTTCCATCCACAGAGGAATTTACCCGGCGGATCACACACACACTGGAAAAATACCCGTACCTTGTTGCAGAAAAGGATCACACAATTCTGGGATATGCCTATGCAGGACCGTTTCACGAGCGTGCTGCATATGACTGGGCTGTTGAAACTTCCATCTATGTAGATCAGAATCTAAAGCACTCCGGTATCGGCGGGCTTCTCCATGATGCGCTGGAAAATGCATTAAAAAAACAGGGCATTCTCAATATGAATGCATGTATTGCCTGCACACCAACAGAAGACCCTCACCTCAATAACAACAGCGTCGAGTTCCATACACACATGGGCTATCGTCTCGTTGGTGAATTTTATCAGTGCGGATACAAATTCCGCACGTGGTACAACATGGTCTGGATGGAAAAACAGATTGGAGAGCATCTGACAGATCAGCCTGAGATCCGAAAATTCAAAGATATAGAATCCGACATCTGTTACAGGAAATTTATGAAGTAATTTCCTATTACACGAAAAAAGCACCTCTTCCGAGGTGCTCCACTTAGCAGGGCTACAAGGATTCGAACCTTGAACTGACGGAGTCAGAGTCCGTTGCCTTACCGTTTGGCGATAGCCCTTTATTGTTTTTCGCTTGCTCATCGCTCGCGACGAATGTTATTATATTACAGCCTTTCAAAAAAATCAACCCCTTTTTTTAATTTTTTTCAAAAAAATATTTCGTGCCGTTCTGTGGGAATAATGGTATAATAAATTAACCTTAAAGAAAAGGAGATAACAGATGAGAGCAATGAATCTGACCCTGCTCACCGATTTATATGAATTAACCATGATGCAGGGCTATTTTAAGAACCCGACCAATCAGACTGTAATTTTCGATATGTTCTATCGTGTGAATCCTTGTGGCGGCAGTTTTGCTATTACAGCAGGTCTGGAGCAGATGATTGAATATATTGAAAACCTTCATTTCAGTGATAAAGATATTGAATATCTCCGCAGCCTTCATATTTTTGAAGATGACTTTCTGGAATATCTGAGATCATTCCATTTCACCGGCGATATTTATGCGATTCCTGAAGGAACAGTTGTCTTCCCACGCGAACCGCTCGTTAAAGTAATCGCGCCGATCATGGAAGCACAGCTTGTTGAGACTGCGATCCTGAATATCATTAACCATCAGAGTCTGATTGCCACAAAAGCAGCCAGAGTATGCTATGCAGCCCGTGGTGACGGAATCATGGAATTCGGTCTTCGCCGTGCTCAGGGACCGGATGCCGGCATCTACGGTGCACGTGCTGCAGTAATCGGCGGATGCGCCGGAACATCCAATGTCCTCACCGGCCAGATGTTCAACGTACCTGTTCTCGGAACGCATGCCCACAGCTGGATCATGAGTTTCCCGGATGAATATACCGCATTCAAAACCTATGCAAAAATGTACCCGAATTCCTGTACCTTGCTTGTTGATACCTACGATGTCCTGAAATCCGGTGTACCAAACGCGATCCGTGTATTCGAAGAAATGCGTGAGGAGGGCATCCAGCTCACTCACTACGGTATCCGTATTGACAGTGGTGATCTTGCCTACCTTTCCAAAGAAGCTTACAAAATGCTGGCTGCTGCCGGTTTTGACGATGCAACGATTTCTGCATCAAGTGACCTCGACGAATACCTGATTGACAGCCTGAAGACTCAGGATGCAAAAATCAATTCCTGGGGTGTCGGCACCAACCTGATCACCAGCAAAGATAACCCGGCTTTCGGTGGTGTATATAAGCTCGCCGCAGTCAAAGACGACGGAAGCAGTTCCTTCACTCCAAAGATCAAACTTTCCGAAAACACTGAGAAAGTCACCAATCCTGGTAACAAGACCGTTTATCGTATTTACAGCAAATCCACCGGCAAGATCAAAGCTGATCTTATCTGTCTCGCAGACGAAGTCTTTGATCCGGAGGAAACTATGATCATTTTTGATCCGACTGATACATGGAAAAAGACCAAAGTCCTCGGCGGCACCTATGAACTCCGTGAGCTTCTGGTTCCTGTCATCCGTGAGGGCAAACGTGTCTATACTTCTCCTGAAGTCATGGATCTGCGTGCATACTGCCAGAAAGAACAGAATACTCTGTGGGACGAATCCCGCCGTCTCGTAAATCCGCAGAAAGTTTACGTAGACCTTTCTCAGAAGCTGTTCGATCTTAAGAAAAACCTTCTTGAAGAAATGAGCGAAAAAGCGCTCGATTAAAAAGGCTTCATACTCCCCTCTCACCTTTCATATACTGGAAAATGAGGGGGGATTTTTATGATTACTGATTACACACGTCTTATCAATAAAGAGTATCCACTTCCACCGGACTATGTGCCACCGGATCTGATCGACATCGGACTTCCATTTGACTGTGCTCCCGGCAATCCCAAAAGACTTCTCGAAAAAAGGACTGCATATGCTGCCAGAGAACTGATCTGTCGCGGTCAGCACGAGGGAATCAGTCTGTGCTGTATCTCCGGTTACCGCTCCTATGACCGCCAAAAGGAACTTTTCCGTGGCAGTTCCTACGTCGCAGCTCCCGGTACCAGCGAACATCAGAGCGGGCTTGCCCTTGATCTTTCCAGTCCATCCGTACAGATGGAGCTTACAGAAAAATTTGGAGATACTTCGGAGGGACGCTGGCTTGCCTCCCACGCACCTTTTTATGGATTTATCCTTCGCTATCCTCTCGGAAAAGAAGACATTACCAGGTATCCTTATGAACCCTGGCATATCCGTTTTGTCACCCGGACCCTGGCCATCTACCTTACAAAAACAGGCATGACGCTGGATGAATACTATACTATTCAAAAAAAGGACTACGCTATGACAGTTTAACGCGTTAATTTACTTTATTTTTTGGAAATAACGTGTTATACTACTGTTCAAAGCTGAAAAAAACACAATATTTGTGTGAAAATATCCATGGAGGAAACAATTATGTCTATGAAAACCAATCACCAGCTTCCGCTTCCGGAAGTGTTGAAGCAAGAATATCCACTCAGCAAAGAGCTGCAGAAAGCCAAGCTGCTTCGCGATCAGGAGATCCGTCGTATTTTTACCGGCGAATCAGATAAATTTGTCGTTCTGGTCGGCCCTTGTTCCGCAGACAACGAAGACACGGTCTGCGAATACGTCAATCGTCTCAAAAAAGTCGCTGACAAAGTATCTGACAAGTTAATGATCATTCCAAGAGTCTATACCAATAAACCACGTACTACAGGTGACGGCTACAAGGGCATGCTTCATCAGCCGGATCCGGATAAAGCCCCAGACCTTCTTGCAGGAATCATCGCAATCCGCAAAATGCACATCCGTGTGCTTAAAGAAACCGGTCTTTCCTCAGCAGATGAAATGCTTTACCCGGAAAACCGAAGCTATCTGGATGATGTGCTTTCCTATGAAGCAATCGGTGCACGTTCCGTCGAAAACCAGCAGCACCGTCTGACCGCAAGCGGCATGGACATTCCGGTCGGCATGAAGAATCCGACAAGTGGTGACCTGTCCGTTATGCTTAATTCTGTAATTGCCGCGCAGCACCCACATCACTTCATCTACCGTGGCTGTGATGTAGAAACTAGCGGAAACGAACTTGCACATACGATTCTCCGTGGTGGTGTCAACAAATACGGTCAGACCATCCCTAACTATCATTATGAGGATCTGATGCGTCTTTATGACCTGTATGGCAAAAAAAATCTCAAAAATCCAGCTGCCATCGTAGATGTAAACCATTCCAACTCCGGAAAGCAGTTCAAAGAACAGATTCGTATCGTAAGCGAAGTACTTCACAGCCGCAACTACAATCCGGATCTCCACAAACTGATCAAAGGTGTTATGATCGAAAGCTATCTACTTGAAGGCAGACAGGACATCAGTGACCACATGACTCCGGGCTGCTCCATCACCGATCCGTGCCTCGGATGGGAAGATACGGAACGTCTCATTTACGAAATTGCTGAGAAATGCTAACTTATTTTCGATAAACTCCCTGTTACCAAAAATGGAAGACTTTCGGTTCTCCGAAAATCTTCCATTTTAGTTTTTATTATTATTTTATGATTCCATCTGTCGTCCAAGAAACCCTGCTGCTGTCTGTACGAGCATCTTTTCCGGGTTTCCGAACTTTTCTCCATTGCCTTTTCCGATCAGTGATACTGAACCAATCGCATCTCCGTCGCAGATAATCGGCTGTACAATCACTGCTCCCGCATTTTCTTTCTGGTTCTCGACCAGAGATATTTTTCCGCGTTCCCCAGAATGAAAACAACGCATTTCTCTGTCTGAGATTACTCTGTCCAGTTCCCTGCTGATCTCCTTACCGGCAAATTCCCTGCTCCTCTGCCCTGCTGCCGCCACCACCTGATCGTGGTCTGTGATACATGCGACCATTCCTGTCGCCTGAGCCAGTGCCTCGGCATATTCTTTGGCAAAAAGATTCAATTCTCCGATAGGCGAATACTTTTTCAGGATGATTTCGCCTTCTTTATCCGTAAAAATCTCAAGCGGCGTACCTTCCTTTATCCGCAATGTGCGACGAATTTCTTTCGGAATCACAACTCTTCCGAGATCATCGATACGGCGGACGATTCCTGTTGCCTTCATATTTTTTATGTTCCTCCTGTTGTTTTTCCATATTTATATCTTCACAAGTGTCGTTTGCTGTATCGTTATTATATGGAAAAACAGGAGAATTATGTGTAAAACTGTGAAATCGTTTTTAATGCAAGCGGATTGATACCTGTCGGAATAGGATGCGGTTTTGCAATGTAAAATCCCTGAAGCAGATCCACTCCAAGTTCCAGAACTTTGTTGATTTCTTCCGGTGTTTCCAGACCTTCCGCAACAATCTTCATGTCACGTTTATGCGCATACGCAACAATATTTTCCACGATCTGCTGCTTATCCGGATCCGTATCAATGTCACGAATGATCGAAAGATCGACTTTAATATAACCCGGTGCCAGATCAAGAAGGCTTTTTTCATTACTGTAACCACTTCCATAATCATCCAGTGCAAAGACGCCATTGAATGCCGACGCATTTTTCTTGTGCTGCAGTGCGTGATAATCCAGTGATTCTTCCTCTGTGATCTCGATGACAAGCTGCTTTGCCAGATCTTTAAAACGCCGTGCAAATTCTTCCTCGTCTTTTCTGTCCATATGCTGGCTCGCAATGGAATTTACAAAGAGAAGTGCATCTCCCTTTATCAGATTCTTTTCTTTCAGTTCTTTGAATTCCTGTGTCGCGTGGAATAATGTCATACGTTCAATTTCACGCAGTGCACCTTCTTCACGGGCAATTTTCATAACTACATCCGGGCGCTTCAATATCGGAAGTTCTGATCGCATCAGAGCCTCATAAGCTTCAATCTCACCGGTTTTGGCGGAAACAATCGGCTGGAAGTAGTACGTAACCAGTTCTTCTTCCACAAAACGATGAAATTCACGCCGAATCTGACTGTCACGAAATTCTTCTTCGTAAACATCCTGATCAAACTCTGCAATTTTGCCTTTTTCTGTCTTTTTGACCTGATACATAGCAAAATCCGCATGTTTTCTCATAACTCCCAGACTGTTACTGTCCTCCGGATACCATGCCACACCACCCGAAATACTTAAATGCAGTTTCTGACCATTCGGCAGGTGAATAACCTTTCCTTCGATTGCTTTTCTCAACTTATCAAGCTGGTAACGAATCTCATCCTGACTCTTATATCCATGGAATAAAAGATTAAACTCATCGCCGGAAATATGCGCACTTAACGTTCCTTTCGGTGTGCCCTCTTCCAGACAACGTCCTGCCTGACGGATATATTCATCGCCCCAGTCATGACCAAATGTATCATTTGTATACTTGAGGTTATCCAGATCCATCATAACCAAAGCAGCATGGCCGACCTTGTCCGGATGGCTGAATATCTTTTCACTTTCCCGCTTAAATGCACGACGATTATGCAGACCGGTCAGTGCATCATAATCTCTTTCATGTTCGATTCGGAGACGTTCCATCATAGCAGTTGTTACGTCTTCCACCAGGCCAACCTGTACCCAGCCTTCCATTTTCACTTTCATTCGTACATAACGAAGACCTCTCTTCGGAAGCCGGACACAGTAAATATTTGTATCACCTGATTCTGATTTGAAGAAATAATTTTCTGTAAATTCTCTAAGTATCTTTCGAAACTCGTCGAGATTCAAAACAGAATCCACGCTAACAGGCACTCCGATCACGGCAAAGAAATTTTCTGTAAAAAATACACTTCCTGTATCAAACCGAATCTCATATCCACCGATCTCCACACTCGCCATTTCCATAATACGCAGGAATTTCGTAGAAGTGTTCAGGACATCCTGACTGAGCTGTGTAATCGCATCAGAAAACTGATCCAGTTCACGGATTCCTGTGCTGGAAAGTTTCGGAATCGTATTTCTGCTTCCCTGTGCTTCTGCTACTTCCTCTGAAAGTTTTGCAATCGGGCTTGCCAGACGCCGACTGATAATATAACTGCATACCACACCAACCAGCAGCGTAATCAAAATTGTCAGTTTCAGCATCGCAAGAACCTGATTTCCAAATGCATAGAGATTTTTTTCCTCTACTGCACCGATCAGCATCCACTGTTCTTTTGAAAATGGCGCATTTTTGTTGTACAGTTCCAGTGGATATGCCGATACCATGTATTTCTTTTTGTCGGTCTTCATTTCATAAATATTTCTGGAAAGCCGGTTCAACGTAATGTCTTCACCCACTGTACCTTTCAGTGTTCCTTCTTTTGACGATACATCTACAGATTTTACATTTACAGTATCTGAGTCCAGATCTTCTCCTGTCTCAGCCAGAATATACGTACCTGTATTATTATTCTGAAGTTCCGTATATGGAATCATCGTCTCCAGATAAGTCGTAAGCATTTCCACACCTATGACACCATATACTGTTCCATCGTCCAGAATCAGCGGAACAGAATATGCCACCACTGAACGGTCATCTCCCGGCAGAGTATACGGTGTACTTGTCCAGCGTCCGTAATCCACTGCATTTAGCTGTCCACCATCCTTATATGCTGCCTGAAAAACAGGATAAAGAATTCCCTCGGTTTTGTTATTTTTGAATTTTATTCCCGGTGTCCAGCCCCTGTCCGTAGAAATCCCAAGAGACTTAACAAGCTGCACCGGCGAACGCTCAAGCAGAAGATCATGATTTCTTTCGGAAGCCGCTGTCATCGGATCCAGATCTCTGATATAAATTCCCTGCAACACAGAATCCGTCTCGCGTTCATCAAGATCATGTGTATTAAATATCACAAAAATACCATTGACCGACCTGTGGCGCAGCACATTGATAAGACTGTCACTGTTTTCTTCCATCAGAGATGCACAGGTCTTTTCATCAGAATCAAGTTTTTCAATATCCAGTCCTGATGCAATCCTGCTTTCTACAGCATTATTCAATATGCCGGATATAGACGACAGATTTTGATTTTCTACCATAGTGGTTTCCAGATAATTCTGTCTGTTTTCCACCTGTTTTTTCAGAATATCCATGGCATTCTGGTTAAGCTGTTTTCCTACATTTCCAAAGTACAGCGTAGCCACTAAAAGGAACAATTCTATTATCAATACAATCAGCATTGCCTTAAATATTGACTGAAAAATCGATTTTTCTTTTTTCCTCTGGTGATGCATCCGGAAAAATCCTCCTTCTCCAGTTTCAAAGTCTGTTACCCTTCATATGCCTGCAGTTTTGTCAGCGTATCTTCATACCATCTGTCAAAATATTCTTCGGTCAGAAATTCTTCGGTTGCCGCTTCCATCGTCTGTCCGGCATCAATTCTTTCCTGAACAGCCTTTCTGTCCGCATCTGCAAGATCACTCATCGAATATTCCAGTACTGAACGGGCATCCTGCCCGCCTTCAAATGCCGGTGTTGTATATAATTCATTGTTATTTACTGTTTCAACAGCTTTTGTCAGAACCTTATCCATAGATTTTGAAAGATCTGTTCCACTCTTTCTGATCTCAACCATATCGTTTGCTTTTTTGTTTACCGGAAGATATCCCGACCCAATAGAAAAGCTGGTATTGTTCTCCGGTTCTGTAATATATTTCAAAAATTCAACGCTCGCTTCGATTTCTTCATCAGAGCCTTTCGTTACAACCATTCCGGCTCCCTGCTGTACTGCAACCTTTTTTCCTCCCTCAAACTCAGGCGGTGTAAGTACTTCCAGTTCAATATCATGTGATTCTGTGTCACTGGTCATTACCTGTGTCGGGAAAAATGTGGCACTTGAAGTTGAACCCACATATGCCAGAATATTTCCTGTTTTAATATCATCACTGCGAAAACGACCAGATGCCGCAAAATATCCTTTTACATATGGAACATAATAATTGTCCCAGAGTTTACGGACAATCTCTTTGTCAAAATTCAACGTCATCTTACCGTCTTTCACTTCAAAAAGATTTCCTCCAAGCTGTCTCGCACCTACAAACATATAATTTGCCATTGCATCTCTTCCAAACAGTGCCATACCGTCATCTGGTTCTTCTGTCTGTTCATCTGTCCAGCTATAATATTTCTCTGAAGTCTCTACCAGCCCCTCTACGGTCTCCAGATCTGACTCGTCTGCACCGGTTGCTTCAGCAAATTTGTCCCAGTCCGTTTTATTCAGAAAAAGAAGTTCTGTAGATTTTGCAACCGGAAATATCTTAATACTGCCGTCACCGGAGAAATCACCTTCTTTTAAATAAGCATCTATATATTCACTTTTCTCTTCATCAGTCAGATAATCACTGAGATCGACCACCTGACCTGCCTGATCTAATTTATATGCAGTATCTGCATATGCAGAAAAAATATTCGGCATATCAGCTGCACCGACTTTTTCTTCGGCAGCATCCATTACATTTGATTCCAGCTCATTAACACTTCCCTGACTGGAACTTTCTACAACAATGTTCTTTTCCTTACCAACGCTCTCATTAAAAGAATCTACCAGAGCATTAAATGCATCCAACTGTTCTCCGTTATAATAAGTCCATACCGTCAGGTTCACAGGTTCATCTGATTTTCCGGTCCCCACCCCGCATCCTGTAAGCATTCCTGCAAACATTGCACCTCCGGTCAGTACTGCAATTATTTTCTTCTGTTTCATCTTATCTCCTCTTCAGAACTTTCATATATCTTTACAATCATATAGCATTTCAGACACAACTTGATTTTATTGTACCATTTCATCAATATATCTTCAATAATGGGTTCCCTGTATTTTCTGCACAGAAAAAGGGGCTGCCGCACTAAGTGCAACAGCCCCGTCAGTCTTATTTCAGATATTTTTTATCTGTTCTTTCTTCTTTTTTCCTTAAGCAGAAGAATTACTGCTGCCATGGAAAGTAATGCCAGATACAGATTTGCTTCTGTCGGTGCAGAATCTCCTGTCTTTACAGCTCCGGAAATTTCTGCAGCCCCGTGCTCAGACTCTGAGAGTCCCGGTTCTTTCTCATTCTGTGAAGAAGGCTTTCTTTCAGGCTTTTCTTCAGAATCATGATTCTGCTTCTGTCCCGGTTTTTCTTCAGATGGCTTTTCAGCCCGGTAGCTGTTTACATAATGAACTTCACCATATGTCGAACCTATATCTACATTGCCACTGACATGGATCAGAAGTGGATTGTCACTGTAACCTGTATGACCATTGGAACGGATCACCAGATTGCCGGATCTTACATCTTTTCCAAAGATATCACCTCTTGCGATAATGTCAATGTTCTCTGCTGTCATTCCTCTGATTTCCATTTTGTCTGAAATATTATTCAGATAAATATCATCAGCTTTTGCTTTGATACTGTCCACATCTGTATTCATTCTGTTTTCCGGTGTACCAAGACTGCCATTGATCTCTGCTTCCAAATGTCCGCCGCTGATCATGGAATCTGCCGTTTTACCGGTCAGATCACCGTCAACTCTGATCTGTACAGTACCGTCTTCTTTCTTTCCGTGGATTTCATCCACAAGAAGATCTCTGTCATTTTCGAGATAAACATTATCTGCGCTTGCTTTGACTTCTGAAACACTGACACTGAATGGATTATCCGTTGTTCCGATGTCACCATTCGCTGCGGACAGATCTGCTCTTTTTGCTTTAACTGCCGGAGATTTTCCCGGAACATCTTTCAGATTTCCATCTACCCGGATCGTAACATCTCCGGTTCCGTTACTGCTGTTGATGTTGTCTACTGTAAGATCAGACGGTGATGTAAGAGAAACATCTCCTTCTGCTTTTATTTCAACAGTTCCATCAACTTTAACAGAGAGTCCATGGTCTTCTTTTCCTACTTCACCGTTGGATCTGATATCAAGATTTCCACCGGTGATAACCGTTGCAGTTTCCTCTTCCGCTTTCTTCTTAGCCTCTTCGTATGCAGCTTTTGCTTCCTTAAGTTCTTCCTCAGCTTTTCTTAATTTCTCTTTCAGTTGATTCAGTTCTTCTTCACTTGCTGCGTATTCCTGTCTGGCTTTTTCTGCTTCCTCATGAGCTTTTGCATAGTTTTCTTCTGCCTCGTTACGGGCTTCTTCTGCTTTTGCAAATTCTTCCCGTGTCGCTTCAAGGTCTTTTGCAAGTTTCTCAATGTCTCCGCTTTCCAGAAGTTCTTTTGCCGGCAGGAGTTCTTTCAGAAGTTCTTCTGCTTCCGCTTCTGTCAGCTCACCTTTTTCCAGTTTGTCCTGAATATCCTGGATTCTGTTCAGCATTTCTTCCACAGAACCTTCTGTATCCTTCAGATTCTGAAGCTGATCGCTCAGTTCAGATTTCTGTCCGTTCAGTTTGTCTCTGGAATTTTTCAGTTCTTCAAGCCGTTTCGTTTCTTCCGGTGTAGGATCTTCTTTTGCTTCCAGCTCACTTATTTCCGCTTCGATATCCTCAAGCGTCTGATCCGTGTCTGAAAGTTTCTTTTCAAGCTCTTTTTTAAGCTGATCTCTTGCTGCATCAACAGCTTTCTGAATCAGTTTTTCACGGTCTTTCTGAAGATTTTCCATATCCCGGATTTTCTGTTCCAGTTCAGCAGACTTATTCTGCGCTTCATCTTTTGCATTTTCAGCTTCGGATTCTGCGGATTCTGCCTGATCTTTCTTATCACGAAGAGGTGGAAGAATCAGTTCTTCATGGACACGTTCATCCGTTTCTGCGGCATCTTTCTTCACCTGTGCTTTATCAACATCTGCTTTTGCATCTGCTGCTTTATCAGCCAGGTTTCCGTTTCCGTCGTATACACTTCCGTCTGCGTCCAGAACAAAATCTTTCTTTGTTTCTATCTGTTTCAGTGTAAGATCTCCGCTGATTTCACGGATCACTGCACTGTCTGATTTTACAGTGAGAGTTCCATCTGTGGAGGTATCCACTTCATATGGATTCTCTCTTGTTCCGACTTCATTTCCTGCGATCAGTGTGATGTTCTTTGCAGTTACTGCTGCCGGTTCATCACCACGGTCGCCTTCAAGAATGGAACCACCTGCTGTTATGGAAGCATTTTCTCCGGCTTTCACTGTTTCGGCCAGTACATCTCCACCAGCTTCAAGAGCAGCATCTTTTCCGGCTTTTACTGTATCAACAGTAATGTTTCCACCTGCTTTCGCAGTTACATTTCCAGGAGCGGTAAGCTCATCTGTGTAAAGGTTTCCTGCTGCTGCAAGAGTAAGATCTCTTCCAGCTTTCGGTTTCTCTACATACAGGTCACCGGTTCCGCCGTAAGACTTCTTACTGCTGGACAGTGTGAGGTCTTTTTCGGCTGAAGCATAAACCTTTCCGGTCTGGCTGTCAGTCTGTGCATCCAGGCTGTTCTTTGCCTCCAGTCTGATATCTTCGATCGCATCTACAAGAAGCTTTCCTCTGATATCAACTGTGATCGGATCTGTTTCTGTACCGATACGCTTACCTGTAAGGCTGCTGTTTCCGTTACCTGCTGTGATATTTACCAGTCCTGCTTCTTTCTGATCCTCTGATCTTCTGTCAAGAATATCGGAATCCATATCTGTCGCGATCTCTACAGTTCCTTTTGGTGCTGTGATCACGCCGAGACCGATGTTTCCTTCTTTTTCCTTTATCTGGATATTTCCTTCTTCGGAAGATGCATTCAGAATGCCTTCTTTCTTTGCATCAAATACCCAGTTTCCGGTATAGTCCACATAGCCGGATACGGTAAATTCCGGTTCCCATACAGTAACTGTGATCGGATTTCCGTCTTCATCTACAGTTTCGCTATTTTTCTTCACCATACTGAATGAAAGTTTCGGATCTTCAAGTTCTTCTCCGTCTTTTCCTGTCAGAATTTTATCAGATACCTGATATTCTTTCTGGATCAGGTCTGTCAGGAGGCCGCTGATATTTTTCTTTGCTTCCAGTGTAATGTTGTTTGCAGTTATGTTGGCAATTTCTTCAGTCTCTGTACCATTCTGGTTAAGACCGATGATGCTTCCGCCGAGTGCTTTCACTGTTACATTGCCAAGTGCAATGTTTCCAGGGGTAAGGTCACTGCGGTTGGTCTCAATACGTCCGATATAAAGATCGCCGGCTTTCTGGATTACTGTAATATCTCCGTAATTGCTGATATTGATTCCATCAGTAGTTCCTGTAGAAGTACCGATTTCAACAACCATGGAAACCGGATCTTTCGGTATGCCTGTCGGGCGTCCCGATTCAGCCGCTTTTTTCAGCTGTTCCAGAAGTTCTGCTTTCTTTTCTTCTGCAATCTTCGCAAGAGCCTCTTCTACAGCCGCTCTCGCTGCTTCCAGTTCTTCTTCTGAACTGTCCTCAGACTCCAGAAGTTTTTTGTATGCCTCAAGTGCATCACTGATCTCTTCTGTATCCAGATCAACTCTGATATTAATCTGTCCGTCTTTGTCTTTTGGTTCAGAATTGTAATCTTCTGTCAGTCTGTAATGCTCTGCACCTCTGATAAAGGCGTTTCTTACAGTAACGATCTTAAATGGTACATTTGATTCTGTTACATCAACCACCAGAGGAATTTCTCTGGATCCGATGTCTCCTCCGAAGGAGAAGGAAGAACCATTATTATAAACATCATTGCCAAGAATCAGTGTACTGGTCTTTTCTTTTCCGTCTTTCTGGATTTCTCCGAGAAGACTTCCTGAAAGATTAAGAACAACTTTGCCCTGTGCATTTAATGTTTCGCCAATAGTCAGATTTCCTTTCTTCTGATTTTTGTCTCTTGTTGTAACAAACAGTGATGCATGACTGCTGCCCGAAGAGGAAACATCTGCTTTTTTGACAGTTACGTTGCCGTCTGTGGCATTTACTTCTAATACAGCATTATCTTTGAGGCTTACATCATCCGTACGGATGTCTCCGCTTTCTGCTTTCAACAGAATTTCCGACTGTGCATTTGCACTGACATTTCCCGTCCGGATATTTCCCTTTTTCGTTGTCAACAGAATTTTTGACTGTTCACTTGCACTGACATTTCCCGTCCGGATATTTCCCTTTTTCGTTGTCAGCAGAATTTCTGACTGTGCATTTGCACTGACATCTCCGGAAACAATATCTCCGTCAACTGTGCTGACATCAAGTTTCGGCTTATCTGTACTTTGGGTTCCATTTACAGAGATACTGTCAAAGCTTACATTACCTTTGTTCAGAATTTTCAGAGTCATATTTGCATTGTCTCTGAATTCCATATTGGAAAATTCCACATTGCCTGTGCTGACTTTTATGTCTGCCAGTGCGTTGTTTTTGAGTACAGAATCTTTGAATAATACATTTCCATTGAAATTCACATATGCGGTTCCTGTGAATTCGCCTTCATAGGAAATATTTCCTTCAGCATCCTCAACTGCTTCTCTGCGGAAGATCACATTTGTGGTTCCGTTTTCTTTTGAAGGTGTCACTTCCATCGGTTTTTCAGAGTCACCATATCTGGTGGTTCCTTCACCTTTGCTCAGAAGAACAAGCAGGTCGGAAACGATTTTGATTGTTTCCTGGTCACCTTTTACCTGAACAGTTCCGTTCTTCGGACTGGTGATCTCAATGATCACTTCTCCGCCCTCAACTTTGCCCAGAATGAGGTCTGTGTCATCTTCAAGATCAGCATAGATTCTTGCTGTATCTGCTGTCAGGCTGGACAGATTACCATCAGAATCAATGGTGCTGTTATCTGTCATAATATAAATTGCTTTATTATTTCTGACTGACAGTGGGTGTTTCACTGTGTTATTCAGAATAGAAAGAAGTTTCTGTTTTCCGTTGCTTAAACCAAAACCTTTTTCTGTTCCGTTTGCATCATCACGTGCCAGCAGATAATCACCATCTGCTCCAACATATTTATACTTCTCATCTGTCTTTGTAAGCTCCACCAGTGTACCGTCTTCGCTGTAACCGAAGTAGTGTGCACTGTCATAGTTATACAGACTGTCTGCAGGTGGATCCTGATGAAGTCCGTAAATACTTGTGTAAACGTCCTGTGAAAGCTCCATCAGATAAGTTGCAGTTCCTTTTGAGATTGTTGTATTCAGTTTTCCGTTGCTGTCAACAGTATATTCTGAATATGCACGTTCTGTTGTGCCGTCCTTAGTTACTTCCACATACTGTGTGGATCCGTTTTCGGATTTTCCGGAAGAAATCTCATATACGCGGAAAGTTCCGTCTGGTTTCAGATATGCTGCGATCTGGCCGGATTCATCCAGGAAAAGAATTGTTCCTGTCGGAAGACCGGAAGCATTTTCCATTGCTTTATCTACAACCCTCAGGTAACGGTCAATGATCGCATATCCGTTGCTGTCACGTGAAGCAGCAAACTGTTCTGTTGCATTCTTGAAGTAAAGATATGCACTGTTACTGCTGTCAGTATCTGATTTTTCGATCGGACTTATGATGATCGTTCCCGGTATATAACCGGTTACTTTTGTAAAGGAGATCGAACGTTTTACCCCTGTTTCAAATCTTGCGTCCCGCTTGCTGGTGTAAGCACCTCTTGCCAGACGTTCCGCTTCTTCATCAGTAAGATAAACATATCCGTTTACTACCTCTACAGTACCGATATCATCACTTGCTCCGATAAATAATCCGGATTTCTTTCTGTAATACAGACTTCCGTCAGTAAATCCGTCAACTCTGTACTGCTTTCTTCCTTCTGCATCTGTCACATCTGTTTCGAGTACATATACTCTGTCACTGGAAGTGTCATATGCATAATGTTTTTTGCCGCCAGCCATTGTGTAATAAGAAATAAGACTGATATCATATCTTCCGCTCAATTCTTCATTAATGGCTGCAATAAGGTCTTTATCGACCTGTGGATTCAGAATGACAACACCGTTCTGAATGTGACTTCTGATCATTCCTGCAAGTGTGGAACTGAATGCAGCTGTCACATCATCTCCGGTAAGCCAGCTTCCTGATCCGTCATTTTTCTGAAGAGAAAGGAATACCCTGGAGTAAACCAAATCTCCGTTCTCATCTTTTTTCTGCTGCATTCCAGGTGCGATCGCCACTGTTTCATTCATTCCAGGAGTACTTCCGGTATCTGTCGCATTTTCGTCCTTGCGGACTGCAACAAAACTGTAAGTCCCATCCGGGAACAGGGCAAGCACACGGTCAGTTATCAGCAGAATACCTTTTTCATCTCCGTCATTATCCAGGAAAGTTACAGTTTTATCAGTAGTCTTATAACCACCTTTTGTCTGATTTTTCAGTACCGTTACAGGTGCAGATGAAATGCGGATAAACAGGTTCTTCACTGTTTCATAAGCTGCATGTCTCTTCAAAAGCCAAATGCCTTCCTCTGCCTGATACCATTCACCGTTAGTCTGTTTCAGATCAAATGTGAACCAGTAGTCATTACCCAGCAGGTCTTTTCCTTTTACGTTTATTGTCCAGGTCTTTGTATCATCATCATATCTGTAATAGATATCTGAATCAGCGCTGTCCTGGTAAACTGTGTAGGAATCTGCTGCTTTCGTACCGTTCTGACTGTTTCCGGCTGTCGAAGATGTTACCTCACTGCCGATTTCCAGTGCTTTGTCACTGCTGCCTGCATTGATTTTCTCAGAAACAGAACCCTTCTCATTATAAACAGTTTCACTTACTTCTTTGTCGCCGTTATTTGTTTTCAGAGAAACCACAAACTTCCACGGTGTGTTATACGTTGTATATTCCAGAGTTTCGCCTGTGTAATTATATTTCTCTGTCTTTGTTGTCTTAGAAAGGGTTACAAGCACATCAACAATGATATTCGGTGTAACTTTTCCTTTCAGCTTAGCCATGATCGCATTGCGAATGGCATCTGCATATCCGGAAAGTTCTGTCTGTACACCGGCTCCTTTCAGTGCCGTTTCTACCATACTGGTGATGGCATTTTTGTTTCCAAGTGCATTTTTGACAGCTTTCTTTGCTTCTTTCAGTGACTGATTCAGTGATATTGTTTTTGCTTCCAGATCTGCTCTGTCATAAATGTATCCTTCCTTGAATTCATAATGACCGTCAGTTCCGGTTACATGTACCACATGGTATTTTGTTCTTCCTGCTTCCGTGATACTTTCAAGAAGAATCCAGCGTCCGTCTTTTGTCTCCATGATCGGTGTACCATTGACAACTGTATTTGTTCTTTCGTCCAGGAATACCTGCTTGTAGAAAACAACGATTCCATTCGGAAGCCGCCAGCCAAGTCCTTCTTCCAGACCTGATGACTCAATATAGGTTGTCGCACCATTCTGACCAATTTCCATATAGGCTGTGCCGTTTCTGAAGGTGATCTTCTGGTTAAATGTGTTTCCGCTCTCATTAATGGTAATGGTCAGATTTCCATTGGAATCTGTTTCCACCTTCATATTGGAGAGATCATAGATTCCGCCGCTGTAATCTTCAGATTTTTCATCATGAAGCCGGTTAATGATTCTTATAAGTTTCTTTGACACTCTGTCTACTACAACAGTTGCGCCATTTGGAAGAAGATAAGTGTCATACTTCGATGTCTGAGATACAAGGTATGCATCTGAAACAAAAGTGATGTCTTCGCTCATATTTACGAGCATTCCGTCATCTGTCAGCCAGAAATCTGTATTGTTGCCGTTTGCATCTTTGAGCTGTACTTTCCGGAAGGTTTTGCCCTTTGCGCCCGGCAGTGTCACAAAGTCCATTGCTGTTCTCGGAACAGAAATGAAGTAATCATCTGCTGAGTCCGGTTTTCCTGCGCAAACCACCTTCGGTGCCTCAACACTTACATAAACAGTGCTGTTCTGACCTCCGATGATCTCTTTGAGATTGAGGGCTGCTTTTTCTCCGATGCCTTTCTTTGCATCATTCATCTGCTTCTGGGTCATCCACTCTCTTACCAGAGTAAGACTGAGATAGATATCTCCGCCGGCTTTTACTTTGACTTCATTCGGGCTTGACGGTTTTGCAGATACCATACCGGAGATTCCAGGATAACTGCTGATATCAAAGATATAGGCACGGAACGGATTCTTAACACCATCTCCGATTTTTCCTGCTCCGCTGATATACAGCTTGTTGGCTGCTACAAATGCCTTTCCGGAAGTCTTAAGTGTTCCGCCATTCATCTCGATGGTAAGAACGCCTTCGCCCAGATCAGTTTCTATAGAACCTTTTCCATCCGCATCAGAAGAGCCGTCTGCAAATGTAATATTGCCTTTTCCTTCTGTCCGAATGATAAGATTTGGTGTGTCTTCGCTGACCTGATAACTGAAGCCGTCATTTCCTTCTGCTGATGTATCAATATCCGGTGCAAGAGCATTGGAATTTGACATCTGAATGTTTTTCAGAATCAGATTTTTGTCAGTGTGGTTTGTAATCTGTACATTTGGAAGATAGGAATTTGTAATGACCGTTCCTTTGCCGGAAATATTACCGACACCTGCTTCCAGTCTGAGACTTCCCACATCATTGTTATAAAGTTTCTTAACAGTAATTGTATTTCCATCAGTTTCCAGGAACTTATCAGGCTTTTTCAAACTGTCTGTAAGGTCATTATCAAGTCCTGTATATGCGATCAGTCCGTCAAAAATATCTACAAACATTCCTGCTGCACCACCGCCTACATGAACAGTTCCGTTAAAGATGATATTTCCTGCATTTTTGAATTCACCGGCTTCTTTTGCTTCTGCATCCGAGTAAAGAATAACTTCTACAAGTTTGTCAACCCATTCAACAACTTTTTTCACAATCTTTTTGATCAGTTTTCCGATCAGCGGGATCTTACAGATCTTATTTATGATCTTTGTTACAACTGTCTTTACCTTGGTCCATACATAATTGACCACGGTATTTGCAACTGCTGTTGCGTTGCGGCTGATGACCTGTGTGGTAAGTTCCGGAGCGTCTGCTCTTACAGAAATATTCTTTCCGGCAAGTTCTGCGTTGGAAGTTACATTTACATTTACATTATTACCTCCGGTCACTGTTGATGTTGCATATACGTGTCCGGTAAATCCAACTACTTCTGCATAAGATTCACTTCTGATATTCTGAGCTACTACAAGTGCCTCAACATTCAGATTTTCTGTTCCGCCGATCCATGCATTATCAACTCCCGTTGAAACATTGTTGTTTACATTTGAAGTTGCATAAGCCTCTGTTTTGGAACCTGCAGATGCAGTATAGGATTTTGCTTTTGCCAGGATTACCTGATTCTCAATATAAGCACCAATTGTGGTCACTTCACCGAGGATTCTGGTTTTTACCCCGTTTTTGCTGATGTTTGTAACTACTGTCACATTGCTGTTAATGTTTGCTTCACTCTTGTTGGAACCTGCCGCCGCTGCTGCTTTTCTGTAAGCATCCGCATAAAGATCGGTATTTGCAATGGCTTTGATATCAAGTGTTCCATATCTGGCATCAATGTTTCCACCGTTTCCTACAGTTGCAGTTACTGTGGAATTGTAATTGATCTCTGCTTTCGGTCCGCCGCCTGCATACACAGATCCGGAAGAACCGGTTGCAATGCTTTCAATGTGGCTTGTTTTGTCTTCTTCTGCGAGAAGTTCAATATTTCCGATCACAGAGGTAATATTTACATTATTACCTATTACAAGAGAGGTTTTTCTTGTTATATTGTTTTTACTTTCTACAGAACAGTTAGTTCCGCCGCCATAGGCCGCATCCTGTATCTGTGTCTGTGCATTTGTTTTTGTAACAGCCTGCGCCTGAATGTTACCCCAGGCTTTCAGCACTGCACCGTCACCGATCTGTACAGATGAATTCTGGCTTTCCACAGTATTTTCTGCTCTGGATGCTCCACCTGCAACCAGTCCCGCACTGAACAGTTCCACATTTGAGGTTTCAGTGATCTTATCTGTTGCAAGAACAAAAATATCATTTGTGGATTCTGCTTTGCCAAGGATTGCTGCCCAGGTATCTGTCTTTCCGGCAATAGTTTTTACAAGAAATACACCAAGTTTCAGTGCTCCGATGCTCTTTGTTTCCGGAACCTTTGCCGTAATTGTCAGATTTGACTCTGCAGAGACTTTCAGACTGTGCACTGTATTTTCGTTTTCAGTTACTCCGTTGGCATATACTTCTGAATCTCTGCCAACATATGCTTTTGTTACTTTGCCGTTTGTGCCTTTGGCTGCTGTAGCTGTAACAATCACTGCATTTCCGTTTACAAGACTGACCGTCACTCCCGGAACTGCTCCTGTTGCTGTTACTTCTGCTGTTCCATTTGCAAGGATATCAACCTTAAGTGCTCTGACAATGCTTGCGCCTGTCACATAAGCTTCTACGCTGTCATTAGAATCAGTGTAAACATTTACAATGTTCATTTCTGCCAGTGAAAGGCTGAAGTTCGGAGCAAGTGCCTGTGCATCTGTCTTTGATGAGGTATTTGCACTGATGGAAGCTTTTCCTCTTGCTGCTTCCAGAACTCCATTATTCACATAAGCGATATTTACGGATTCTGCCTTTGCAGTTGCTGCAGATGCCTTTCCGTCAATACCGGAAACACTGATACCTTTTTTGGCACTGTTTCCACCGATCACACCTGATGCATTTACATTCAGTACTGATTCTACAGTAATGCTTCCATTTTCGGAAACAATTCCTGTATAACCGGCTGAATTTTTGCCTGCGCCTTCGATATAAGCTTTCTGTTCTGCTTTTACTTCGGAAGTTACAACATTGACTGCCACTGCCACTTTGCTGATCTCGATCACAGCTCCGTCGATTCTTGCACTGGAGTCTGCATTTCCCGTTACTTTTACATTTACATTGCCTTTTGCCGAAATATTCAGTTTTCCGCTGATGTAAGCGTATGCCTTTGTGCTTGTTTCTGCAATTGCAACGTTTACACCGGCTTTATAGTAAGCTACTGTGATTCCGCCTGCTGCAGGTACAAGTTTTACTTTGGAATTTCCCTTCCATGTATTGGTAACATCTACATTACCGTCTGCACGGACAGTTCCGTTTCCACTTAAGATTGATTCAAATGTGCCTTTTGCATAAGCGTATCCGGTCATAAGACCTGCACTGATAAAGTTTACCGGATCCAGATTGTTTACGGTCACTGTTGCCACAGAATCTGCTTTGTTGTTTACTTTGATATTTCCGGATACTCTGAGGTTATTTACATCTACTTTCGCTCTTGATACTGCATCTGCTGTTGCAACAGCTGCATTTGCTGTAATACTTACTGCTGCTGCGGACGCACTGAAGATAAATGCCTGTGCCATAGAATCCGGAGTGATTGTCTTCGTGAATTTCTTTGCTGTGTCGATCACTACAGTAACAGGATCTTTGCGCTTCGTAGTCTCACTGTTATTCTGCACAGATTCTACAGTAAGGCTTCCTGCACTTACGGAAATGTTTCCGTCAAGAAGTGCTTCCTGAATGCTTGACAGAGTTGCCCATGCCATGGATACGTTTGCCGCAATACCGGCAACCGCCGCATTTAATACAATTCCGTAAGCCTTCGTTCTGCCATCTGCACGAACCTTCAGTTCTTTTTCTGCGATAAGACTGCCGGATGTGCCGCCCGCCTGTGCTCTGTTTACAGAACTGTTGAGAGCTACTGCAAAATTCAGTGCCACTGCTGTTCCGCCTGCTGCACCTGTAATCACAGTTGCAAGTGCTTCTGTGTCATACGGATTTGCTTCGGTTCCTGCAAGTACAGAGATATTTGCTGCTTTCACAGTTCCGCCTGTTACATCAATAAGCGCAATGTTTTCGCTCTTTATCTGTGCTACTGCCACTGAAGCACCAACAGCTACAGAACCTGCAACTACTGAAGTAATGTATACGGTGGTGTTTCCATTCATGGCTGCTTCTACAGTCAGGTCACCTGTTGCTGTCACGTTTGCCTTATTTACTGCCGCATAGCTCTTCGCACGGTTAAATCCGAGTGCTACTGCACCATTTACCGCAACCCCACCTGCTGCAAGACCAAGGCTGGTCACTTTTGTCGAACCGTCAACTGTGTTTCTGACATCTGCGGAAGATACCGTAATCTGACCAAGTACATCAGATTTTGAATTTTCAATGATATCTCCATTCGGAGTGATTCCGATATATGTCATGGATACCGGACGGTTAACTGCTACTGCCACAGATACTCCCACACCTGCGAGTCCACCGGCTGCACTGACTATGATTGCCTTTGCATCTGCTTCCAGATAACCTTTCATGTCAATCTTTGCGGACGGAGCATTGATGCTGACTCCCTGACCTATAAATGCATCAAATCTGCTGCGGTTAACTGCTACTGCTGTAGTTGTAGAAGCGCCCACTGCACCGGCACTTGCCGCAGTTGCTGCTGCTGTTGCATTTGTGGTTCCGTCTGTACTGACATTAATAATTCCTGAAATATTTTCCAGTTTTGCTCTTCCGCTTATGGAAGCTTCTGTTTTTGATTCAAAATCTGTAACTGCAACTGATCCGCTTACACCTGCAATACCGCCTGCTGCTGCCAGAGTAATGGTGAGCACGGTTCCGTACTGAGTTTCTGCTGTTACGGTTACATTTTCTGCTTTTACAATGTTACCTGCCATTCTGGCATAGGTCTTATTCATCAGGTTCAGTGAAGCTACTGTTACAGATACACCTGCAATACCGCCGCTTCCTGTTACACCGATCACAAGGATTGTAGATTTGTCACCTGTTGCTGCTGCATTGTCAGGATCAGATTCTTTTACTTTGTCATTCAGCACTTTGCTTCCGTCTGTGCCTTTTGCCGCGTCATATTTCAGTTCGGCTTTGGTCTGCTCGGAAGAACCGGAAACTGCTTTGACAATAACATCTTTTCCTGCTGAGATGATAACATTGTCTTCCACAACAGCCTGAACATTGGAGTAAAGAACTGCTACGGAAACGCCTGCGCCAACGCCTGCATAAAGACCGGCTGCCAGTGTACCGCTTGCCATATAAGCACTTAAGCTGTCACCGGAAACTACTTCCACATTACGTCCGGCTGTCAGAGTTGTTCCCTCTGTTCCACCACGGACAACAGCTGTTGTGGAATCTTTCAGCTCTGTTCCGTTTACAACGGCACCTTTTGTGCCTTCTTTCCTGATCGTATCTGCTGCGCTGTCGTATGCTTTATCATTCATGTTGGAGCTGCTGCTCTCATCATTATCCTTTTTGGAGGTATCCTGACCATACTTATCATAGTCAAGAGCTCCATTTCCGTTTGCGGTATTTTCTGCGGAAGATCCGTCCCCTTTCAGAAAATCATCGAGATTATCTTCCGGTTTTGATGAAAGAGCTTCTTTGTGAGCCTGTGCAAAAACAGCATCTGTCTGAGTCTGCGGATTCATGGATCCGTATTCTTTTCCGTCTTTGTTATTGGTAACATAAATGGCATTGTGCGCATCATCTGTAAGAAGGCTTCCTGCCACGATCACCATAACAGAACCGGATACACCGGCCTGACCTGCACCTGCTGTAAATACATAGCCCTGAACCAGACGGTCTGATTTCGCCTGAATGATGATATCTCTTCCTGCGTTTATGGTATTTCCTTCTCCGATCTCGGCACTGACTGTATTATAGGAAACTGTTGTCAGTACACTGACTGCCACTGCTGCCACACCGGAAGCGGAAATTGTTCCCACTACTGCGATCAGTTTGTAATCATCATCTGCTTTTACGGAAACGTCTGCTGTAGTTCCTTTTGCATGGATCAGAACATTTTTCTCTGTGTATGCCTTCGTAACAACCTTTGTTACGACCACATCCAGTGTTCCTCCTACAGATACGGTTCCGCTGCCTGCTGCACCTGCTGCATCTGCTGTGACAAATTCCTTTGAATCTGCCAGAATATCTACAGCACCTGCTGCATAGATTCTGCTGTTTTCTTTTACATAAGCTAACGTTTCATTATAGAAGTAAGTAATAACTGCAACTGCTGTCACACCTGCGGTTCCGCCAATTCCTGCTGCCGCTGCAAGATTGTAGAGGCTGCTGTCGGAGTTTGCAGATACTTTCACGGACTGTACAGGATTATTTATATCTCCTGTAGTTCCGCCAAGAGCAGAAGTTACATAATTCTGGAATACCAGTGCATTGGCACCGCCTGCCACACCTACACTTCCTCCTGCTGCAAAGTTCACAGCCAGAAGCCAGAGATTATCTTTTGCATCTGCGATCACCTGTACTTTTCCAGGTGCCAGGATCTTATGTTCTTTTGCTGTTTCAGCCGTTACATTTTTGTTGAATACCAGTGCCACTACTGTTGCACCCACACCTACACTTCCTGCTGCTGACAGTGCACCTGCCAGATTCAGAAGTTCCGTATCATCATGAGCCTCAATATAGACTCCGGGGAGAGGATCGGTATCGTTTGTGGACGAACCGGCAGCTTTTTTTACAGAAATGGTCACATGTTCTCTTGATGTTGCTTTTACTGTGTTTCTTACAACCAGTGTATTAATTACACCGGTTATGGCATTGCTTCCGCCCGCACCTGCTGATACAGATACCATAACTACATCCTCATTTCCATTTGCAAAAATGATGATACCGCGTCTGCGTTCATTACGGTTCGGAATCCTGATGCCATTTGAGGAAGTCTGTACTGCCGGTGTTGCAGTTGTCATGAGCTCTGTCCATGTTCCTGCATGAGCCTGAATATCATTTTTCAGGATTGCTGTATTAATGGAAGCGCCTGCTGCATTTGCTCCTGCGGCTGCAAGACCGCCTGCGATGATATAGATATCAGAATCTGCTGCTGCAATGATTCCGATACTGTCACCTGCTGTGATTCTGGAATGAGAAGTTTTTGTTCCATTTTCCATTTCTGCAAGGATAGTGCTGTTGTTTACGATCACAGGAACCACACCTGTCAGTGCATTACTTCCTGCCGCACCTGCTGCCATGATCACGAGAAGAACTGCTTCGTCACCGGTTGCCTGAACCAGTACGCTTCCCTCTTCTGCCGTGATACTGGAAGGAGCAGCTACAGTTGCCAGAACTTTTCTGTTCAGGACATTTACGCTCACTGTTGCACCTACTGCATTCTGGGATGCTCCGCTTACGGAAGCATTGATCTGGAAAAGTTTTGATACTGCTGTTGCCAGAATCTGTACATCTTTCTTTGCGTAAATTGTTACTTTACCGATATCTGCAACTGTTTTTGAACCAGATACCAGAACACTGAGTACGCCTGCAGCACCGGTGCCGCCAAGAGCAGCGCTTGCACTTGCCAGTACACTGATCAGTTTTTCTTTTGTATCTGCATTCAGGACAACAGAACCTTTTTCACTGCGAATTGTTGTTCCGTCATTTACAGTTACATTTGCTTCTGTTCCATTTACTGTTACATTCAGTGTTCCACCTGCCGCTGTCCTGCTTCCGGATACGGCTGCACTGGCTGCGATCAGGTAAAGTTCACTGTTCTGCAGAGCTTTTACAGTTACATTACCATCAGCAGTAATTGATACCTGCTTTCCGATAAGTGCATTGCTTCTGTTCTTCATGACAATTGCACCAAGATTTCCGCCAATTGCATTGCTGCTGCTTCCTGCAGCTGCAACTGTGATTACCAGTACATTTGCTGAAGATTCAGCTCTCTGTGTATAGTTTCCGCCTGTAGTACGGATAACTGTTCCGTCAGAAACATCTGTGTTTACTTTGTCCTCGTTATACAGGAAGCTTAATGTCAGGCCTGCTCCGACGTTGGACTGGCTGGCAGAAAGTGAACCTGCAATGATTCGGACATTTGATTTGTTGACAGCTTCTACAAGTGCATCACCAGTCAGAATGATCTGTACATTCTTTCCGATAATGGCCTGTGTATCATTAAAGAAAAATACCATGGCAAGAGAGCCGGCTCCTGAGAAACTTCCTTTTCCGCCTGATACTGCGCCGGAAATTGCTTCTGCATAATAGTTCACAGAGCTTAAGAAATTCAGAAGGTCGATTCCTTCAAGGATCGTATCTGTACTGAGATTGATTTCTACAGAATAAGAAGATTCTGATTTATTACCATTTCTGGTAAGATGAATAATTCCTTTCTGTGAATCCGGAATCTTTGCATCGCCTTCACTTCTCGTGATAAGACTTTCAAGTCCCATCGGAAGTTCGTAATCGGAATCAGATACTTTTTCTTTCAATGCCTGTACTTTAAGTGATGCAGCTGTAATCTTCACATTGTCCATTATCTGAGCAAGGATCTGATTATAGCCGTAGATGAATGCATAAGATGCACCCACACCAACTTTGGCACCTCTTGTTGCAACGGAATATCCACCTGCACGTACTGCAAGTTTGCTCTTGTCTTTTGCTGTGATCTCTACATCACCGCCTCTGATCTCAGAGCTGTTTCCTACAGTAGATCTTGTTTCTGCTCTTGAAACAAGAACAGATACTGCTCCCGCAATTGCTGCATCGGCCGTTCCTGTTACAGAACCTGCAAGAGCCTGCGCACCAAGATATCCTTTATATTTGCCATCCATGTTCTGAGAAAGTTCAGATGCAATGATCACTTTATCTTTGCCTTCTACAGTAACAGGAGTTGTCTCACCTGCTGTGACGATTGCCTTATTGTTATTTACAGAAACAGCTACTCCCATTGCAAGAGAGAATTTTGCCCGGCCCAGAGTCATGGTTGCACCACTTCCAAGGGTGCGGAAATTGCCATCATTGTCTGCCAGCATTTCAAGCACTTTGCCTGCTGTGATATTTCCGCTTACAGAAGTCTGTGCCATATGTCCGGTAATGTTCAGTCCGACTGCTGCCGCTGCCTGGATGGATTTTTTACCAGGAGCATTCATGTTCATGGTACTTCCACCCTTACCGGAAGTGTTTGCCTGTGCCTGATCATTTGCTTCTTTTGAAGCATCCCCTACCTTGGAACCAGAACCTGTATCTTCTGTTGCAACGCCCTGAGATCTCAGTGCATTTGCAGAAAGTGACAGATTATTGTTGGTCTTTCCGGCAGTTGCTCCACTCTGATTACTGCTGTTGCTGTTTGCATCCAGTTTGCCGTTGATTTTGCTGGCTGTCTGGTTGTCTGTGTTGTCTTTTTCTGCTTCAAGTCCTTCGTAATCCCCGCTCATGATCTTATTGGCATTTTCTTCTGTCACTTCTTTTGCATTTTTGAATTTTGCCAGATAACGGGAAATATCTGCACCAATGGCTGTTGCCAGAGCCTTACTGTCATCTTCATTGTAAGTATAGCTCTTAAGTGATGCATTTCCGGAAATAATTCCTGTTCCTTCAAAAAGTGCCTTTACATCAGAATCAGCGATGTTGATCGCAACTGCTGCACCGACTGCAGTCTCATTACCTGCTGCAAATCCGCTGGCCTGAGTAAGAGATTTACCTTTTGAAGCTGCTTCCAGGATAAAATCTCCAAATGCTTTAAGGACTGTATCTTTTTTCACATAGGACTTAACATTAATATCTGTCAGTCCGATTGCTACAGATGCATCTACTGAAACATCCTTTGTCTTCGTATCATTGGCTTTGTCACCACTGATCGGATCTGTACCGGATACAGATGCGGTTGTGCGATCATGCTCTGCACTTGCTTTTACCTCTACAGATTTTCCGTTTACTTTGCGTGATAAGCCAATTCCGGCTTCTACTGTTACATTAATTACATCGAGTGCAAATGAAGCACCCACACCGATGGTCTTTCCGTTTCCGGTCTTCGCCGGTGCTGTAACGGTTCCTGCCGGTACCGGTTCAAATGTCGCCTCGATTGAGACATCAAAATCCGGCATATAGAATGCATACACATTGTTGCCTCTGTTTTCAAAGGTTACGATCTTTTTGATAACTTTCTTTCCATCTGATGTGTAGACAAATACAAGTGAGCCTTCCTTCAGTTGCATTCCATCTGCCGGAACTACGCGGACAAGTACTTTGTCTTCAAATTTTGCTTTGGAGAAATCTTTGCTTTCTCCGTTTTTGGATGGTGTTGTCACAAAAAGATTTCCAACTGCACCGTTTACGTTTCCGGACGGATTCAGCGGGCGGATCACGATATCGTGGAGCTTTGACGGATCCTCTTCCACTGTGGAATCACTCTCTGTCCCGGAATTGCCTCCGGAAAGGTTTTTGTCTGCCTTTCCATCATTTCCTACTGCTGCACTGCCAGTTGTAGATTCACTCTGTCTTGCATCTGCATTTATAATGATATCACCGGTTGCCGTAATTACATTTGCAGAATCACCGATATAAGCTTTTGTTGTACCGTTGATCACTGCGATTGCCACGCTGCCTGCCACACCGACATTGGATGCGCCTGCACCGGAAACCGCTTCTGTAACAAATACATTGGAAGGATTTTTTTCAACTTCCTTCACATCTACATCCAGCCAGGTAAAGAGTCCATCAAGTGCGGCTGTTGTCAGTACTCTGCCAAGCTCACTTAATGTTGTCTTTGCATTGGTCTTCAGAGTTTCAGTGATATTTGAACCAATCAGTTCTCTGAATTTGAGAAGATTTTCCGGGTTGTTTCGGATATCCTCCAGTTTCATTCCTTCCAGAGGAGTTCCTTTTAACATGGTTGTCTTTGCAACCGTGACTACCTGATCTGCGGTTCCTGCCAGAAGACCTGTAAGTTTTTCTGTATTTTCTTCACCGATCAGATCTTTGAGTCCCATCTTGTCTGCTGCCTCTGTTACAAGACCTGTTACAAGATTCTTAACCCATTTATCTTCTGTTTCTTCATCTTCTGTTTCTTTATCTTCTTTACTTTCCTTTTCAGGCATCTGTGCGAGAACTTTAAGGGTTCCGGCCTTTATTGCTGCCTGATCAATATAAGCTTCATTAATATAGGAAACGATATTTAATGCCACAGCTGCTCCGATGCCGGTTTTGGCCTGAGTAGCTGATGCATTTGCATAAATTTCTGCTGTCGTCTGACCGATAGAAGATACTTCCAGCTCATTTTCTGCTTCTACTACAATATTACCCTCGATTGCTGCAATACTGCTGTTCTTCATAATATTGAGGTTGAAAGCGGCTGCTATCTGTACATTACCTTCACTGGTCTGTGAAGTCTGACGGTTTTCTGTCAGATTGCTGATCATACCCGGTTTCAGATTACTGTTGCCGGTTTTTCCTGCAATCTTAGATGCTCCGCCAATACTCTTGTCTGCCTGTTTGTCCGTTTCTCCTTTTTGCGAGGCACTCTCCCCGGAGTCATCGCCGGAAGATCCGCCCGATTCCCCACCGGAACCCTTGTCGGATGAATTGGACTGTGCTCCATTTGAGCCGGCTCTTGCAGTTGATTTCAATTTACTGATACCTTCTGCAAAAACTTTTATGTTATTTGCTTTTACGCTTCTTCTGAGACCTGATCTGGAACTGTCATTATAGACAGTGATCACCGGAGCAGCTCCGATTCCGACTGATCCTCCTGCTGCTGCCGCATCGGCTGCAACCTGCCGATCGATCACGCTGTCTGAAGAAACTGTCAGATCATTTCTTATCTGCCATTGAGAACCGTTTTCCAAATCTACATTTCCAATGTACGCTTCTGAACGCATTCCTGATATGTTCAGTGCCAGTACCGGACTTACTGATACTCCACCTGCGCTTCCTGCTTTTGCAGTAACACGTTCTTCCGCAGAATGATCTGATTTGACTGTTACGGAATCCAGTTTTACAGTGTCTTTAATATAGGAAGGTTTTCCTTCACCTGTAACAGGATCTGCAACAATAGAATCTGTACCTCTTACTGTTGTATTGTCTTCCATTCCAGAAATAACATCCACACCTGTAACAGCAACTGCAATTCCGGCACCTATGCCGACTTTGCCTGCCTTGTCATTTTTGGATGCATCTGCTATTGTATGGAAACGTTCTGCTGAAGATGCAGTTACATTTAATTTTGCATCGTCTTTCAGGGTAACGACTGCATCTTTCAGAATAAGAGCTGTCGTTCTTGCTGATACAACATGAACTGTGACTGATCCGCCGAGTCCGATCGATCCTTCAGAATATCCGCCATAGGATTCTGCGATCGATGTGATCGGTGAATTTTTACTTCCGGATACTGCTGAAACATTCAGAGAACCTGCCGTGATATTTCCTTTTTTGATGTAAGCATTGTTGCTGTGCTTTGTATAAGATACATTGACACCCACACCAAGTGACAGAGCCTTCTTCGGCTGTTCTACAGTACCCTCTGTGAATTTTGCAAGAATGGTGATCTCTGCATTATTGCTCAGATCAGTTGGAACTGTAAAACGGTAAGCACCGTTTTCATCAGCAATAAGGTCAACCAGTTCATTTACTTCTTCTGCTCCGGACTTTTTGGTAATCATTGCTTTCAGTGAATTTGCAACAAGTGAATAACCTGCGTCCGGTGTTACATTGACTGTGATCACATCGCCCTGATCAACTCTGCCCGGAACTGAAACTGTTCCGCCGGCTTTCGTTGAGGAAGCTTTTGTCACATCAACTTTTACTTCGTATTTTTTCTGTGTTGTGCCGTCTACAGTTACGAGAATGATCATACCATCTTTCAGGGTTACTCCTTCCGGAAGTACGAAAGTACCTGTTGCAGCATCATAGCTAAGTTCACCATATGTATCAGAATAATCCAGAGAACGGTCGTCCTGTTCGCTGAACAGAGATTCATATCCGTATTCAACTTTTACGTTTCCCGGATTCTGTCCTGCTATGGAACTTGTAATTTTAACAGTTTCTCCTGCATCCGCTCTTTGTTTGTCTGCAGCTGCGCTGCCGTTGATCACGATGGCATATCCTTTTTCGATGAAAACAGCCTTCAGGGTAATATTCCTTCCAGGCATTTTCAGTGTCCAGGTTCCATCTGCATTGGCTTTCAGTTCTACGGTGTTATTTTCTTCTGTTCCGTTTTCGGTTGTATCAAAGTAATATACTTTTGAAACCTTATAACCGTTGGCTGCTGTTATGTTGAGTACAACAGTATCACCGGTCTTCGGTGCGGAAGAAGAAGTGATAAGCGTTCCTTTGGAAGAATCTGTACCTGCAATTGTAATATTGTGTACATCGCCTTCAAAAGCTGCTCTGATTACCAGTTCTGTTCCCTCGGCCATATCCTCCGGAATTGTAAAATAATAATTTCCTGTCTTTCCGTCATAACTCAGACTTCCTGTTTCTGATGTCATGCGCGGATTTCCCTTATTATCAGTTATTACATTTCCCTGTGCATCTTTCATTACCTTCTGATAAGTAAATACAAGGGAGCTGTCTGTAAGCTTATAGCCTTCTCTTGCAGTTACTGCTACAGCCACTTTATCTCCTGACTGAGGTGTCTGGTTATTAGATTTGAATGAGATTGTTCCGTTTGTTGTTGCCGCTATGCGAACATTTCCATGTCTCTGTTCACCGGTGATTTCTCCGTCATTATCTTCTGTTTCTCCTGTTGCCGGGTTTGTAGGAGTAATCTGTCCTGCGGAAGATTCATCAAAATTGGAACCATCTGCATTTGAATGTGCATATGTATCTGCAGTTGCTGTTACGCTCAGTTCACCGCCGGCTGTCACATCACCATCTGTATCAATGAATGCATCATTTCTGTTGAAGACGATGTTAATGGCAAGTGCTCCGGTTGCCTGTGAAGAAGAGGTGCTGCCTTTTCCGGTTGTGTCTGCTGTACCTTTTTCAAAATCCGCTTTAAATTCCAGCACTGTTCCGACCTTCAGTTCAGGCATCGTAAATATATATGCCCCTGCGCTGTTCTTCGGTACTGTATAAGTAATTTTCTTTCCTGCTGCATTGGTATAGATTGCTTTCAGACTTCCGTCTTTCAGCTTCATACCCTCTGCCGGATTTACAGTCAGTTTAATTGTATCGCCTGTGTTTGCTTTCACATGGTCTGAAAGAATGGCACCTTCCAGGTTTCCTGTAAGGGATTTTTTCTCATAATTCTTAATATCGAACTGTCCGATTCTGGTCGGCTGTGCCGATGTCGGTGTGTCTTCCCTTGCACCGCCTGTTCCTTCGTCAAAAAGATCGCCCAATCCCAGATCATCATCATCGTCCTCATCAAACAGATCGCCTACATTTGTATTTTCTGATCCGCTCTGCTCATCTTTTTCGAATACCGCAACGAGAATTACTTCTGATGCAGGCATCTCAAAAGTATAGGTTCCAGATGATATATCAACAGTTTTGGTAACATAAGAAGATGATCCTGCCGGAAGATAGGTATAAGTCAGGCCTTTAAGTTTATAACCTGTATTAGGTACTGCCTTTACTGTGACTTTCTGTCCTACTTCTGCTCTTGACGGTGCAGAAACTGTGCCGTGTTCATTTTCCTGTGAAGTGATGGTATTTCCGCTGCTTCCTTCAATTCTGCCAAGCGCACTGTTTAATTTCCCGATTGCTGAATTTTTTGTTTCCTCTGCGTTTGCTGAAAGCTTTGTGGTAACGCCCTTAAGCAGAGCTGTGATCTTATCTTTGACTCCTCCTACTGTCTGACTTTCCTGAGAATTCTGTTCTTTGGAGCCACCAACGGAAACTGCCTGTGTATCTACTTTTTCGGATGACTGAGAATTAATGGTGATGTTACCGTTCACCGCACTCAGACTTCCGTTTCCTGTCAGAGATGCATCTACATCCTGAATTACTACTGACGCTGCGAAAAATCCGCCATATTTATTGGAAAGGCTGCCACTTCCGGTAGGAGTACTGCTGCCGCTTTTCGGATTTACCGCACTGCCTGAGGTCTCTGGTGTCTTGTTCGTCGACTTTGTAGTCACTGTTGAACTGCCTTTTGCATCCAGACCGATATTTCCATTTCCGGAAATGATCTTACCAAGGACCTGAACATGAGAATCGTTCACTACTACAGATAAAGCAAGTGATATAGGCAGTGCGCCTACAGTCGAAAGAGTAGTGAGTGTGACATCACTTATGGAAGAAAGCTTTACATCTCCTCCTGCTGTGATGACTGAGTCTTTACCTGTTTCCACTCTGGCTTCTGATACAAGGATACCTGCTGCCAGTGGGATGTAATATTTTGCAAGAGTTTCGTTAGAAGCTGCAACATTTACTGTGGAAGAAGCTGTTGCTTCTACAGCGCCGCCTGCTTCTATGTTGCCGAGAATACTGATTACAGCATTTCCGATCTTGACATTAATGATATTCGCTCCTTCTACAAAAGGAACCAGATTATTTTTCTGGCTGCTGACTGCTTTCATTACTACAGAGCCACCAGCTTTTATGTTACTTCCTTTTTCAAGGATGATTTTTGCATTTGTTACAATATCCATAACAGAAGCATCCATTTCATCTCCGAGAGAGATTTTGTCTGAGATACTTCCCGGAAGCGGATTGTCTGTGCTGACAAGCGTATCATCATCGCCTGCCTCGATCATAACATTCACAGCTTCTATACTATCTTTTACAGTAATAACCTGTCCTTTCAGTCGGACATTCATTTCTGCTGCCTGGATTTTCTGGATCATCAGATTTTTACTGCTGACGATAAGAGAGTCCATAAATCCTTTACCTTTAATAATAAGTGAAACAGCTTCATCATTCTGAGGATTATATACAAAATCACTGAAGCTTATATTTCCTGCATCATAGATACCGGATTTCAGATCTGATTTTTTGATCTCGATCTGTTTCTTGTTTGTCAGTTCATCTGTAAATGCGGTAATGCCTTTTGTAAATATCTTCAAAAGTTTTCCGGCACTGTTTGTCAGCGTAAAAGAAGCTTCCTGCTTCGCACTGTCATAATTTCCTGTCGGATTGCTGTTCTTCTTAAGATCACCTGTAAGATGAATTCTTCCTCCATCCTGATCATTGATATTTACTGTAGTTCCCGTAGAAACATCTACTGTATAGACATCACTGCCGCCTCCGCCGTCCAGATCAACTTTCTGATTTTCTCCGCCTTTTCCTTTAACGCGGATATTGTCCTGACCATCACCGGATATTACTTCCAGACTCGAGTCTTCCAGTTCAACCTGAATGTTATCATCTTTTGCTGTACCGTAAACAGTTGTTGTTGCTTTCTTTGATGTGATCGTTGTATTCAGCGAATAATATAAACCGGAAAGTACTACATTGATTCCATCAATAATGATATTGCCGTTTACTTTCGCTCCGCCGCCTGCGCCACTGTTAATGGTTGATTTGTCGATCACATCACCGACCGATGGTTCTTTGAAAGAATTTTTCGCGAGGATATAAAGAGTTTTAAATAAACCCGGAGTTTTGTCCGATCCCCAGGAGATATTGATATCTCCATCATATTCGCCGTCATCCACAACAATCGTAATATCTGTAATGCCAGCTTTTTCCTTTGCTGATTTGAGTGCTACATCAACAGCCTTCTGAATAGCATTTCTGCTGTCTTTGTTCTCTTCTGATGCCGGAGCATCATTTTTGAAAACTTCCTGTCCTGCTGTATTCGTGCCACCTGTAATCTGTTCTGCAATCTGAGCACTGCCTTCTTTTATTTCTTCAGGAAGTGATGTATCTACATCATCTTCTCCTGTTACTGCAGAATCTTCTTCTCCGGCTGCCTGTACTGCCGTCGGGGCCGGTTCTTCTGTCGCCGGGGCCGGTTCTTCCACCACCGGAGCTGGGGCTGGTTCTTCTACCACCGGAGCTGGGGCTGGTTCTTCTACCACCGGAGCCGGGGCTGGTTCTTCTGCTGCCGGGGCTGGAGCTGGTTCTTCCACCACCGGGGCTGGGGCCGGTTCTTCTGCCATGCCGACAGGTTCCTGTTCTTCCTGCACTTCAGCCGCACTTTCTTCAGCAGCCAGTACTGTAAACGAGCCACCTGCACACAGAGACATTGCCAGAACAAATGTCAGTGTTTTTTTCTTTATGCTGTGCAGTTTCATCTATACACCTCCTTTCCCTTTTTTTATTTGGTTTCGTCTGTTTTTGAACTGACATCTTCTGTCTGAATGCTGTCAGATTTTCCTGATTTCAGCATGTCGAGAAGTTCTTCTGCTGCCTCTGTCAGTTCCGGATAATCGTTGTTCTCTACGACTTTCCGTAGATCTTCTGTCGCATCTTCCTGTCTGTTCAATCCAAGTGCCGCAATTCCTCTGTTGTAATAAAGCATCGTATTACTTTCTTTTTTCTGTTCACCTCCCGTTTCCTGTGCATTGGTCAACCCGTATTTCATCGCTTTCTGAAAATCATCGTAAGCCTTCTGATATTCTTCAAGTGTAAGCTCACTGACTCCTCTGTAAAAATACAGATCACCGCTTTTTTTGTACTGATCTGTCGCCAGTAGTTCCGTAATATAAGAAATACTGTCCTGAAATTTTTCTTCTTTAAGACTGGCCACTGCCATAAGATAAGTCAGCGTTGTATGATAAACATCTTCTGCTCCCTTTTCTTCAGCCAGTTCTGCGTATTTCAGAACCTCTTTATAATCTTCAAGATAATTCTCACAAAAAGCAAGATGCACATAACAAAGAGCTTCGTCTTTATATCCATGAGCAAGAGCTTCCAGAAGATCATCCTTTGCCTGACTGTAATCTTCTTTCTGTATACTGCACACAGATCTCATAAAGTAATAATATCCTTCTTCACTCCGGTCCAGATTTATAAGCTCTGTACAGCCCTCCATAGCTTCATCAAATCTTCCTGCTGAAAAGCAGAGAGCCGTTCTGGTCATCTTCATCTGTATCTTTTCTTCTTCTGTAAGTTCCATTTCCTTCAGAAGATAATCAACCGGTTCTATAGCTTCTTCGTATTTTTCTTCTTTAATGAGTTTTTCGGCCTTATTACATGCATCAAGAAGTTTCTGCTGTTTATCCTGAAGTTGCCTCTTTGCATCCTTAAATGCTTCAAGTACTTTCATTGGATCTTTCAGTACTTCCTGTATCTGTGCGTCCAGAAGTGTTTCAGGTCCGAAATCTGTCTGTATTTCCTGCTGTGCTGTATAATGAATTACAAATTCCGATACAACAAGCACTGTCACAAGACAGACAGCCGTTACACGGAGCCACTTTTTGCGGTACCATTTCGATTTTGTCCTTCCGGGATTCTCAGAAGGTCCTCTGATTTGTTGTTTCTTCTCTATCTTCATTATTTCTGTTCTCCACCGCCTTGTCTTAATTTTCAGAATTTTTTATTAAAAAACATCAGTTCACAAAAATATGGTTATTTTTATAATACTTCTCTGAAATATTTTTTTCAACATCGAAAGAATGAAACGTACAATAACGGAACGAAAAATAAAATGAAATATAATACATGAAAACATCTTAATACTATGATAATTAATAATATTTCAGTGTGAAAAGTCATGATATGGCAATAAAGAAACTCAGATAAAAATTGATAAAGAAATGTACGATTAAAGATGTGTCTTAATAAATATATATGGTCCTAAAATTGTTTTTCGGTATAATTCCACATTGAAATTATACCGAAAGGATCTGTCTGCGAATCTCATCATATTTTTTCCGCGGAACCGGGAGCTCTGTACCATCCTGCATAGTAATAGCATAACGTCTGATAGCCGTAATATACTGCGGATTGACCAGATAACTTCTGTGAGTCATAACAAAACAATCCTGTGTCTGCTGTGCCAGTTCTTTAATACTGTTTTTTGCAAAAATGCAGTCTGTAAGAGTCCTGACAACAGTTTCTTTACCCAGTGCAGAAATAAACATAACATCAGACATCTGCAAAAATATCAGGGATCCGTTAACGTCACAGACAGACAGCTTCCTGTCACTGGTCAGACGTAAAATTTCTTCTTTCATATAGTGACTTGCCATTTTTCCCATTGTATCAGGAAATGCTTCATCTTCAGCAATTTTCAATTCACCTATGGGATTGGAAATATGGATATGACTGATCTGCAGTCCGCTGCTGTTTTTCTCCCACACAAACGTACAGCGCTGCTGTGCAGACAAAAAAAACTTTTCTTCAGGATCTGTTGTTACAAGATATTTGCCGGTTATAACGTAAAGTTCGGAACAACTGGCTGCAACCTGAAATTCTGCATGCTGAAGATGGCATGACGGAATAGCCGCACAGTTTGTTTTTAAATTTTCTTTCACCTCATCAAGAGTCAGAAGATATTCATCCTGTCGTGCACTAATCCAGACTATTTTGGGCGCACAATGACTGAAAATAAACGTATAATCACGCTTCCAGTATCTGGTCAGACATTCTGCTGTCAGACTGACAACTTCATCTTCTGTTTTATTCATGGGCGGTCACCTCTTTCTTTACATCCCAATTTATTCTTTTAAAATATTATAACTTAACTCGTCGATGACCGTCAATATTTGCCCTATATGTCTCGCAGAATATTACCTGTGAACAGTAAATTTAGATTCTTTTAATAAATTTCCTCTTCACAAATATGTATAAAAGTGTTATAGTTTCAGTATACTTCTTATGTAGTATTGATTACTACATGATATGTTTTTAATTATCTCATATTTGTTTTACAGTTTAGGAGGCGTTTACTATGATGCATATAAACTCACTTATCTCAAAATTAAATTTAAAGGATCCGTGGAGTGCCATTACACATGGAATTGCCATGCTTCTTGCCATTGCCGGTACAGTACCGCTTTTGCTCCGGGCTGCTTCCGGTGAAAATGCTCCGCTTCATATCGCGGCACTGGCAGTTTTTATCCTCACTATGATCCTTCTCTATACAGCAAGCACAGTTTATCATTCTGTTGATTCCACAGCAACCGTTAACCGCCGCCTGCGTAAGATGGATCATATGATGATCTTCGTTATGATTGCAGGAAGCTATACTCCGATCTGCCTGATTGCACTGCATAACCGTATCGGTTATATCCTCTGTGGACTTGTATGGGGCGTTGCGATCCTGGGCATTCTACTTAAGGGTCTCTGGATCACCTGCCCGAAATGGCTCTCTTCTGTGCTTTATATCGGTATGGGATGGCTGTGCGTCCTTGCCTTTGTCCCGATTTTTCACTCTCTTCCGCGTGCCGGTTTCGGCTGGCTTCTCGCAGGAGGCATTATTTACACCGTCGGCGGCATCATCTATGGTTTGAAACTTCCTTTATTCAATGCCCGTCACAAAGACTTCGGTTCACATGAAATCTTCCATGTATTCATTATGCTTGGAAGTGCCTGCCACTTTATCCTCATGTATTGCTTCATCTCTACCCTGCCAATTTAACGGCAGGGTATTTTGCTTATGAAAGTTCTTTCTATAATAATATTATTTTTCTTTCAAAAATCCATCAGGGCAAGTTTTTCTTTCCTTGTAAGCTGCTTAATCGCATACTCCCTGCTCATCGCTTCTTCTTTCGTCGCATATCCCTCATAATAAACCAGTTCCACCGGACGCTTCGCCCTTGTATACTTTGCACCGGCCTTCCCCTCATTATGTGCTTTCAGACGTTTCTCCACCGAGGTTGTCCACCCCGTATAAAGTGTACCATCCGCACACTTTACCATATATGTATAGTTCATGATTTTCCTCTTTTACTTATCGTTCAACCGCTTCTGCACTGCAAGAACTCTTTCTTTTTGATTCCTATATATGTAAAGGATAACTGCCATTCTTTCCGACAGTTACCCTTATTTCTATATAAAGCAGCCGGCTGCGAATTTTCGTTTCCCACCTGCTTTATTATACGTTGTGTTTTTCTTTTTGTGAACTATTTACGGCAGATATGCGATCGGGTCCACCGGTTCTCCGTTCTTTTTCATTGCAAAATAAAGATTGCTGCCTTCTTTACTGTAATACTTTGTCGGAGTCCCTACATACCCGATCACAGAACCTTTTGTAACGATATCTCCTTCTTCAACTGTAAGATCCTTTAACTGTCCGTAAACTGCCTGATAGCCGCTTCCGATTTCCATAGTTACAGTAGTTCCTGTCTGCGGATCTTCCTCAATTGAATAAACAGTTCCCGAAACAGATGCCAAAACGGGAGCTCCTTCCACTGCCTGAACAGAAATTGCCGGGCTTAATTTGTACTGATCCAGCGTCGGAAAATAAACTGTCTGATCCATGTTATAATCCAGCAGGATTGATCCATCTACCGGCCATTCCATCAGCGTATCTTCCGAAAAACTCAGCTTTGGAGCTGCTTCGGCACTTGCAGAAGTGCTCACACTTTCTGTACTGACTGAACTCTGTGCTGCTCCGTTCTCATCTACGCTCTGTACAGATGTCTGATCCGCATCTTCAGCGTCTGCAAGTACTGTGTTTTCTACGCCGCTCATCCCTTTTTCAGTATCTGTTCCTTCGTCCTTCAGCTCCGCTTCTACAAGACTGGTTCCCGCATTTACTGCCGAATCCTCATTCTCTTTGTTATCTGCTGTGTCATCCAGGTACGATGGTGCTTCTTCCTGAATTTCCACATCCGTTCCGGATGTTCCGAGCTGATAAACTCCAATTCCCGCCGCTGCAAGAACCGCCAGAAGCGCCGTATTTGTTACGTACCTTACAATTCTGTTATTTGCCATATTCTTTTCACCTCTGCTCATAATCATTTCTGTATTAACAGGGTGTCCAGTATATGCAAAAATATTCAGTTTTACTAAATATAATCAAAATCTTCTGTTTCAATTTCCATCAATGGAAAATAAATATGTAAAATTTCCTGCCATGTTTTTCCCTCTTTTGCAAGCACATCCCCTCCATATTGAGAAAAACCAATCCCATGCCCTTTTCCTTTGCTTAAAAAGCGTATTCTGTCATCCAGCTTCTGTATGGAAAATGCCGGCGATGCAATTCCCATCCCGGATGCAAACGCAGTTCCTTCTAATATATTCTCATCTGCCATCAGACTTTGTACATATCCGCTTCTATCCCGCCCACTGATCGTCAGCTCCTTTGGAAGCTGTTGTTCTGATACATAAGTACTGCTTAAATACTCTGCCGCATCTTTATCTGCACTGCTGTCCACCGATTTCAGATAGGCATATTGCGAATCATGAAAAGCTTCCTCCCCGTCTCTTGTTTCTCCGGCACTGATTTCATGATAAGGTACCAGTTTTAACTCTCCATCCACAGTAAGTATCTGACCCTGCGTATTTTTCACCGCTATCTCATAACATTTTTCCGGAATTTTCCATACCCATCCTTTTTGTTTTATGTTATTGCTGATTTCACAAAGAATGGAACCTGTGTCTGCTTGCTCCTGAAGCTTTCGCATAAGATTACTTCTTGCTATGACTGCCTGTGCTTCAAGCGTCTCTATCCGATATTCCGGAGAAATCTGCTCACTTAAAATTATCGGAAGTATGTTTTCCATATCTGTTGTTTTATTTACAGCAACTGCCTCCGGACCATTTACAAAGACCGTGACCAGATATGGAAGTGTCAGTAACAAAAAAATTTTTGTAACCCACGATTGTTTTCTGCCCTTCATATTCATCTTCCATGCTCGTTTTTCTCTAATATATGAAAATCATCCATACTTTATAAGTAAATTCGATATTTTTCCCTTTTTTCTTTCTTTGACATCAAAAAACATCCATTATATAATGTAAAAAAATTTCGGAGGTTTTATATGATTGCAATTTATCTTGCACCTGTTTATATTATCCTCAACCTGTATATTCTGCGATGGGCATATTTGTGGATGGGCAGCTGTCACAGTATTTTGCGTACTATAGCATTTCGCACTATTTTCGCAATTATCTATGCCATAGTCTCGACCAGCCTTGTATCCGGTTTCTTTATTAAAAAGCCAAGAGTGCTGCATCGCGCATTAAAAATAACCGGAAATTATTTTCTCGGTATTTTTCTTTACTCGCTGATGATCGTAATGGCGGCTGATCTCGGACGGTTATTTTTCAAATATGTATGCAAAGTATCGTGGATTCATTCACGGATTGCCTTTAATGTTGCAGGTGCTGTCTGTGTACTGCTTATCATTGGTCTGTGTGTCCGGGGAATTATCCATGCAAAATACATTAAAGTAACACCTTATGAAGTTACGATAAGTAAAACTGTTCCCGATGCAGATAAGCTTAAAGTTGTTCTCGTCGCTGACACACATTTCGGTTACAATGCCGGTGTCATCCATGCACATGAACTTGTCCATAAAATCAATAAGCAAAAACCTGATCTTGTCTGCATTGCCGGAGATATTTTTGACAATGAATATGATGCGATCCGCAGTCCCGAAAGACTCGCAAAAATCCTTCGTTCCATCAAATCCACCTATGGAGTATATGCATGCTGGGGAAATCATGATCTGAACGAGGCAATTCTTGCCGGATTTACCTTTCATCACAAAGGAGATAATATCTCAAATGTAAAAGATCCCCGTATGGATGAATTTCTCCGTAAATCCAACATTAAGCTTCTCGAAGACGAAAGTGTCCTGATAAATAACAAATTTTATATTGTCGGGCGCAAAGATGCCTCCCTCATAGAAAAGATCCATGAAACAAGAAAAGCCCCTGACCAGCTTACCAAATTGCTGGACAGGGACAAACCAATCCTTATTATTGATCATCAGCCAAAAGAACTTCAGGAACTTGCTGACGCGGGTGCTGATTTAGATCTGTGCGGTCATACACACAACGGACAGACCTTTCCCGGAAATCTGACCATCAAACCGATGTGGGAGAATCCATGTGGCATCAGCCAAAAGGATGCCATGACCTGCATTGTAACTTCCGGTGCCGGTGTCTGGGGACCCGCCATGCGATTAGGTACAGACAGCGAAATCTGCTCAATTCAGGTTAATTTCGTATCACCCGGACCCTGAAGCCAGAAAAAAAGTTTTTTCCACATGCGATGATGTTTTCGATTGTGCACTATCCACATATTCACATCTTTATCCATATTTTCTGCAGAGACAGTTGCTGCGCCAGCTGCATTTCCATTAACCGGAGATGCAGTAACAGCCTGTCCGATCACAGATACATCTACTTCATCCCTCTTCGGAACCATACTTACCAGAAAACAAAGAATTACAGTTATCAGTTTATGAAACCTTTCCTTCATATTTTTCATAATGAACCTCCTGCTATTCTCCATAAAAAGCACCGGGACTGCGCACTTCCCACTACTACATATGTAATATAATATATGCAGAAGTTGCCCTTTTCAGAACGACAGTGCATCTTTGTTTTAACTTTTTTCCGAGTACAAAAAAAGCACTATCGAAATGATAGCGCTTTCTAATGAGACATCGGGGATTCGAACCCCGGACAACTTGATTAAAAGTCAAGTGCTCTACCAACTGAGCTAATATCCCATATTCCATTTGATTACCTTATATTATATTTAATCTTACAAGGTAAATGCCCAGAGCCGGAATCGAACCAGCGACACGAGGATTTTCAGTCCTCTGCTCTACCAACTGAGCTATCTGGGCATAATAGCGGGAACAGGATTTGAACCTGTGACCTTCGGGTTATGAGCCCGACGAGCTTCCAGACTGCTCCACCCCGCGATAATTATGAAATTTGAAGCCGATGATCGGACTCGAACCGATAACCTGCTGATTACAAATCAGCTGCTCTGCCAATTGAGCCACATCGGCTTAGCCAATTAGGCTTAGTGGGTGGAGAAGGATTCGAACCTTCGAAGGCGGTGCCAACAGATTTACAGTCTGCCCCCTTTGGCCACTCGGGAATCCACCCGGATTATATGGGACCTATAGGGCTCGAACCTATGACCCTCTGCTTGTAAGGCAGATGCTCTCCCAGCTGAGCTAAGATCCCACATATTCAATTAATGTACACACCTTTCGGTATGTAACGACCCAGATGAGACTCGAACTCACGACCTCCGCCGTGACAGGGCGGCGCTCTAACCAACTGAGCCACTGGGCCATGCAAATTACTTTGCTATAGAAGATATATCGTATCTTCAAAACCACATACATGTTGACAATCAACTGAATCTTTCTGACCATGCTTTTTGGTCAAGCCCTCACCCTATTAGTAGCAGTCAGCTCCATGTGTTACCAC